>Ga0126342_10017447_pt1 | contig 12414 bp, 14 predicted proteins | sample Cyp1metagenome_FD_92528 | JGI IMG/M metagenome (GOLD analysis project Ga0126342, IMG submission 92528) | Coral microbial communities from Lord Howe Island, Old Settlement Bay, Australia - Cyphastrea 1 metagenome | ecosystem: Host-associated > Invertebrates > Cnidaria > Coral ... | reverse complement strand
GTTGAACACACTTGCGCTTTGACTTGGTACAAGTTTGTTGGGTTGCTGCCAGTTGACTTTCACACTTCAGAGAATCCACCTAGTCCAAAACTTACACTTGAACACTAAACTATCTAAGCTCAATCAAGTGATCATCATCTTTCGCCTGTCGGAATCAATTTGGAACAGCAGCGATCGTTTCGCATGTTTGCACCCCAGTTTCTTGGTGTCGGCCCTACACCCCCTGTAGTTTGGATAGCATTGTTTTGATTTTTGATATTTTTTGATCTATGTGTTCTACTCAGAATCTGCAACAGAATCAAACTCTCCTGTTTTGCAGAATTTTGCAGAATTTGGCAAAACGTTTTGCAATGTCGGTGTCGTCCAGGAGGCGATGTCCGCGCAGCGCGCGCGCTATACTGTACACATCGAAGAAGCCACAAGAACCAAGGGACTCATGGTATTCATGCAATACATTTGACATGGAAAATGCGCAGTGTGCTTATTCATGGAAGAATTTGTACCTTAGCTTCGACGTGCAGGTTTTTGCATCGCGGCCAGATGCGCTTCCGGAGGCTTACCAGAAGGAGGGGTCTATTGAGATGATTTCATAAAGTCAAACCTAAATAGAACATTCTTAAGCCATCAACAAAGCTTCTCAATTCCATGTGCGTAACTCGAGTGAATGTGTTCTCCATCTTCGAATGATTTCCATAATTCTTTTTTTTGAACACGTTTTCTGTACATGTCTCTACATTTTTGTAAAAAAGAGTCCATTTTTTCCGATGAAAGTGAAACTTCAGGAGTTTGAAGGTCTCCTGGAGAGAGTTCGGCCTTTCAAAAGGATGAAGCCGTTGCCTCGGCGAACACGACCGAAAAGGGAAAAGAATCCGAAAAGGACATAGAAAAAGAATCGGCTTGTTGGGACAACTTGATACAACTTGTTGATATGATTCTTTTCCAACTCTGTCGTAGATGATGTGGTAATATGTGGTATGTTTTGGTCATTTGATGTGGCTATCTACTCGTAGCTGAATCTAGCTGCAACATCCTTGAATGGGAATTGGATGATGTTTGTACATGCTGCACTGGGTGCATCTTAAATGATCTAAAATGCATCTAAATGCAACACACAACTGTACCATACTGTTCTAGGCACTTCGGTCTGAGGCAATGGAAACCATGAGCCGAAATCTTTGCGGAGATGAAGCTGTTCGAAGCCTCTTCGATGACATGTCCGTCTTTGATGAACCGGTGCACCATAGCTGTCGCTGTCCATGTTGCCCATGCCGAAATCTGGAACCGGCAACGTTTGGGTTGGTAAAACCACCATGCCCACGAAGCCGAACATGTAACTTGGGGGATCCGTGTAAACGAGAAGGAAATGCGAGGCTTTTGCCCAAAGGAACGAAAGTCGGCGGTGGTGAGCCAAGAAGTTCGCGAGGAAGTGAAGTTTGAGGGATCGAGAAAATCGGTAAATGTTGCGGTGCCACACGACACAAAATAATCTCAGATTGGGAGCAAGTGTTGGACACTGAAAGTTTGAAGCCAGATTTTTCACGATTTGCCAATTTGTTGCTTTCGATCCCTGTTGTTTTGGACCCGTGATGCCATTGTGTGGTAATGTGGTATGTGGTGGCCAATGTCTGAATGGGATACAAAGGGCATGTGATGCAGCACCCGTTTTTGACAGCGTCAGCTTAAACAGAGGTAGAGGGTGAGAGAGAGAGAGTGCAACTTAGACCCGCACAGCTGGCTTAAAGATTCTGGCTGTTTGAAGTTGTTTCGCAGATCGACGCTCAGTTGCAAACGGCGATGAGGTCAAGACGTTTAGTTTGCACATGCAACTCATGCGCAAGCGTCTTTCCTTTCTTGATGGACAAGCCTGCAATTGGAATGTCTTGGACAAGTTGCTTTCTGTGTAGGTACATTGCCGATGTTTACATGTTTGCCGATGGTTTGATTGGAAGATCACAGTATGCCATGGCCAGAGTCTCAGCTTTTGGCTGCGTCAGATGGGGATGGAGGACTTTTGTCTGGCACTCTCATGGCTGTATCTTGTCATGTGCCATTAATAACACCTGCGGTTGCCTGGATTTGAAGTAATAGCCCGTACCAGATATGTTTTGAGATGATGTTGTAGTCAGACATTGGTTAATCATGGTTTGGGGCAGTTGTGACAACTGCTGGAAATATGCCTGTGTGCTCATCCCGCGCAAGGGGCTGCAATTCCAAACCGCCAGCCCAAAGCATCCGTTCTATAACCTTTGGTTGACACGAATGATTTGCCATCAACAGCAATAATTTAGCATTGGTTTACCAGCAGCTATAGAGTTCTCCCATATAATTCCCATATCATCATGGGTTTTCTGTGGTTTTCCCCATCTTATCCTTGCTCTGGAACGGGTGACCGTTTTGGGACGACGTCCCGTTGAGCGGCGGAGACACGGTTCTCGACTCACAAGAACATCGGGGTGTCCTGCGTCATCAAGCAGTCTGGTGCCATAGATTTGTAGTGCAGAAATTGATCCATCGATTGTAGCCATGTACGGATTTTGATTCAATGTTGTGCTTGAACATGTGCTTTCCATACTGTGAAACATTTTTGATCTTGGCATTTCACATGAACATTGAGGGAAGTAGCCATTTGATAGAGACTAGGACTAGGAAACATGAAAAATCGCTTGGAATTGGGTGGCATCCCGTTTTTAGACAAACCCATGTGAGCCGTTGTCAGCAATTGGGTCATGTTAAGCATTTTTGCTAAGGTAGATGGTGGGTTTGCCTGGAGTAGATACAGAAGCTCTGAAATGAGAGGTACATGGCAGGGAGTTTCTTTTGAGACAATTGGATCATGAAGTGCAATGCATTGATGCCATTGTTTAGTATTTACCAATGCGTTATTTCTCTGTGCGGTGTTTTGTTGTGGTGGCAAAGAGTGAAGCTGACGCTGGAAATTGCTCTACAAGTTCCTTGTTTTCAGATCACATGGGCATTTCTTTTGGGGATACAAGGAATATGAGCATGAAGAAAAACACCAGGGTCAATGATGGTGGATGGGTAGATCCAAAAAAAGGTGATGCAGCCCAAAACTGGTGGTTATCTCTGAAAACAGGTCATGCACCAGCTAAACATATCCAAGAACGGTCTATCTTAACCAAATAGCACCTGAGTTCTGGGGTTCTTTTTTGGGTTAGCTAGAAATCGTGAAAGTTAAACACCATTAAACGCAAACCAATGTCCATGCTGTTTATTAAATGGTAAAATAGAACATAAGATAACATAATATAATATTATGTAATGTAATAGAACATAATGTAACATAATTTAATATGGTAAAATCCGATATAATATAATATACTTTAATACAATATTATACATAACATATATATTTATACATATATATTCAATTTGATGATCATAGTAATTCAAAACTGTATATGATCTAATGTATGTAATGCTTAACCGGGCTATATATATATATACAGACCGACACATATGTATACATAAATATAGATATACACATTCACAATATTTAGCCATTGTTTATCATCTGTAGATCTATCCCTGTGTGACAGCACAGCGCCAAGCTGCAGTAGCCTGGCTGCAGGTGATGCTGCTGAAAGAGGTACGTGTTCACCCAAACATTGTGAGGCAGGAAGATGGGACGGAATGCTTTAGACACTGGTCACTTAACATACCAAAAATGGATGGTCATTCCAGGTCATGTCTTCATTCGTTGGTTTTGACCTTTTGCTTTTCATGGGGATGTTCTATGGCTATGTTAGTTCCCAACGCCGCCAGGCAACTGGTCACGAACACCGTTTTTTTGTTGGACCTCGGGGTTTTGGTGGGGTGGGAGGGGGGGAACGTGAAAGTTCCTGTGAACTCGCTTACGTCAGGTATGCTTTGTGAACCATGGAACATGGCCCATGTAGATGTAAGTTTGGACAGAACACCTGCTCGTATTTCCGCAGCTGTTTTTATATAACTGTTTCGTGTCAAGAGCATTGAGACGGTTGCTGTGTGTGTATTTCAAACATGGAGTCACTTAAGCTCTGGATTGCTTTAGCGCCGAAGCAGTTGGAAGAGTTGAACAAGGGCAATGAAGTTTTTCCAGATGGATACTCTGGTCGCTTTGGTCTGCGTTTGGGACCTGCGGAAGCAGTGGATCGTGCCCGATACTTTATGGATTGGACGCCTGAGGGATTGAAAGGTGAGTATCATCAGAAGGACTATGCAGTGATGGAGATGGAGATCTCAGCACTTGGCTACCTTCAGAAGGTTGAGGGCGGAATTTTGGAGAAGACAAAGCCCACCGAGTATCGCTGGCATGGACCTGTGAAGCATGAAGAACGAGATAGCCAAGGACGTGTGTTGTACCGCATTAGTGAGATGGCTGTCAAGTTCATTTAACTGGTCAGAGTCCAGGTACAGAATTTGGGCAGACCATGGAGTATTGAATATTTTTTGAAACTCCAGTTTGAAGTGCGGAGGAGAAAGAAGAAAGAGTATCTTCAATAGCATGTGGGTCTGCGTTGCTCATGTGATGGTTGGATAGTGTGCTTTGCTGTAGTGAAACTGTGACTTTGGGCCTGTGGAGTTGTCGTGTTGAGTTGGAAGTTGACTGTAGACTTGTAGGTCGTTGGCTTGGAAGAACTGTAAGCGGTAGAGGTCACAGTCAAGAGATCAGCATGGACAGAGATTTGCAGTGAGTGTGAATCCACATGGAAAGGCAATTGAGGTGCATGTTTGCATCGATGTCTCGAAGCCATTTTTTTTGCTGAGTCTGGGGAAGTAAGCTCGATTTGAACTCAATGAACTGTTAAAAACATTGTCCAGAATTGGTCGCACAATGCGGAGGGTTTCATGGAGAGCGATGGGCGTTCTGTGGCGAAGACACGGGCAATGGTGGACACCGGACGAACAAGCCAAGAACCACAAGAAACGCGGAATTGGAAAGGAGACGGTGAAAGCCAACCGCCAGTGATTTTCAGTTATGGAAAATTAACCGCGTGGGCTGCAGAAGCATGGGTGGCCGGTTTGCAAGCAGGCCAAAGTGGTTTGCTGTCAAGCGAGGAACAACTTGCATTTCTGACCGCCGTGATCCATACATGCTTGCAAGAAGCGGATGAAGAAGAAAAGGACCCAGACCTTCGAAGCGAGTCCGAGCGGTGTTTTCTGCATGGAGTGCCAGGAGCGGGCAAATCCCTGACCTGGAAGTGGGTACGAGCCTTTTTCGAGGATGTATGTGACTGGGTGCATGAAAAGGAGTTTGTGTTCTTAGCGCCCCAAAACACACAGGCGGCTTGGATAGATGGGATTACGGTTGATTCGTTCGCAAATCTTGGCATCAAGGGAGATGGCCGTGCAGCACGCAGCAAATTTGGGCCAGACAAGTTGCTTCAAAATTTACAAGAACACAAGGGCGACCTTGCTAGGATGGAGTTTAGATGAACGGACTTTGACACTGCGCACCTGGACAACCCCAGGCAGTGGTTGGAAGACGGAATGGACAGAATGTGCAAGGAATGTGCGGCGGCACAGGCTGCACCACAAGAAGTGACCGCATCTTCTTGCGGTTCGTGTGCGGAAGTGACAAATTCCAAATTGGGCTTCTGCGGCAAATGCTTGCTAACAGTGCGATTGGTTTGCAGAGTTTGTGACGCTGGAAGGCCTGGTGAAAGAATTGCGGATGCTGCGATGCAAATGCTGCAAGCCCAAATCTGCAAGAGTGAGTGAATTCGTCGCAACGGGAGCAAGTGCCAAACCGAAACGTGAAAACCCAAAGACTGAAAGACGGTCTTTGGCTTTTCACGTTTCGGTTTGGCACTTGCTCCTGTTGCGACGAACCCACTCACTCTTGCAGCTCTGGGCTTGCAGCATTTGCATTGCACCACAAGAAGTGACCGCATTTCCTTGCGGTTGGTGTGCGGAAGTGACAAATTCCAAATTGGGCTTCTGCGGCAAATGCTTGCTAACAGTGCGATTGGCTTGCAGAGTTTGTGACGCTGGAAGGCCTGGTGAACGGCAGCGATTGTTGCAAGAGTTTGATCCGGAGGAGGTGCGCAAGAAGAGGGCATCGAAAGAATTGCGGATGTTGCGATGCAGATGCTGCAAGCCCAAATCTGCAAGAGTGAGTGGATTCGTCGCAACAAGAGCAAGTGCCAAACCGAAACGTGAAAAGTCAAAGACCGAAAGAGACGTAAGGTGTTGCCAATGCAGCAAGCCGTTGCCAAAGCATGCAATGGCAGGAACCTGGTGTCACGATTGTGCGTATCCTCCCTGCGCTGAAGGATGTGGAACGATTCGGCCCGAGAATGTGGAGTATCACGCCAAACGGTTGCTGGTTTGGACTTGCCACCATTGTGCTACCAAGACATGCCGAAAAAGGGTTTCCGCAGAGAAGCAGAGGCCGTGTCTGGAGGCCAAACATGCCTCTACTACAACCGGGGCCAAGCCGGCCAAACGCCAAAGACACAAATGACAAAGCTCAGTTTGCGGAAGACAAAAAAGCCACGCGGCAAGAAAAAGATGTATCTCGGAGACTTGGGGTCTCCGAATCTTCACGACAGCAGCACGACACCCTAACCTAGATACTTTGACGTTTGTGAGGCGTACATGCGGCTTCTTCGACGTGGTGTTGCACAATAGGTATGGGGTGAAGGAGACTGCATGGGAGGTGGAAGAAGCAGTGAAAAAAACTGCAGGCAGAAGCAGTGAAAGCAACGGAATGAGACCTGCACAGCTGGCTCAAAGCGAAGGTCACCTTTTGGCTCACTTCAGCCATGCATGGAAAACTCAGTCATGCATGGATAAACTCTAGAACCCAACATTATCATTGTCAAGGGCAGCAATGATGGTTCCTGATGCATGTGTGGCCTCGAGCTAGACTTTCTTGAACCAACCGACTAAAGTGAAATGGAGCCTCTCCTAGTCTCAGGCTTTGGAAAATTGTGGAAAATCGCGAAACTAGTTACGAAGCAGGAGCTGACAGTAATGGTGCTTTTGAGTAAGACTTTTTTGGGGACGAGAAAACACATAGCCAGCATGGTATTGGATGGGGGACACCGCAAAAAGTAAGATCTAAGGAGGCAATCTGTTCAGGTTCGGATTTGAGCGATGCTCGTCTAGGTCCAAGCATGTTTCCCACCCAAAAATCCATGACATTGGGGATGCCACTCACACAGTTCCTGCTGTGCACGGAAGCATCTGCTAGGAGCGTATCAACGAGTGGAATCCCAAGCTGGAGGCACGACTACTGGGGAAAGAGGAGATTGCTGCCACGTGTACTTGGCGCTGCAGTCACGAGACGAACCACCTGGATTTGCAGTTTTCGGAAACCGAAGCGGATCAGCCAGGCACAAAAGGGATATAGCTGGGAAAAGCCTGGGTATATTCAATTGTTGACATGGAAAATATCGACGCTTGGTGTCTACAACTGTCTAGGTACGGTGACGGAATGGTGTTTGAAGTTTTGCATGTGGGAAAAGTTGGTGCAGTCAAAGGGAAAAGGCTATGAAGCACGATTCAGACGTGACTACTTCAGTGAGCAAAGGCACTGGGCAGACGCCGGGCATAGAAAGTAACTGATTTGAATTTTTCAAGTTTGATCGCTGGGCATAGGAAGCAACTGGTTGGAAAATTTCACGTTTGGTTCATTTCAACTAATGTCAATGGAAACCACGACGCCCAGATGCGTCAAATCCCATCATTCGCCAGCAGGAGAAAACGAATCCGACGATCAGCTGGTTGCTCCCCATCTCTATGCTTCGCAGCCTTGGGCCAAAGCAGCCGGCCCTTCGCAGAGTGCCGCACCCTCCAGGATGGTCGGAACGCACCGCACTTATGTCAAGAAACGAAAGGCAAAGGACATGGAGACTGAGTTCAATTTCAGAACAGGTAGCATGCCAGTTGGATGTGTCATACCCCCAAGATCGAAGTGTCTAGAATCTCTTGCTAGGGGTGCCAATACGAATCACTACCAAGCTGAGGTTAGAGCCGTGAAAGGTTATCAAATTAGAACCGTGAAAGTTTGGTATATAAGTCCCCTAAAAAAACGCGGAATTTTCGGCAATTTTATTGCGTGCAAGAACACGATCTTTGAACCGCACCAGGCGTAGACTTGGGGGAAGTATGGTGCGTGTGGTTTGTAGAGGAAGCAACGCCCAGGTGCAGGAGACGTCATGAAGCAGTAAAAGCAAACTCCAAAAAGTAAACTACAGATACGAGGTGAGCAGAAAAGGTTAGGGTTTGCTGCAATTACCCAAGGGGAAAGAAGCTGTTGATAGCTGCAGAGAGCCGCGAACACAGCGAGCAAGGTGTGGGCATGTGTGATGCATTATTAGACCTGGCGTCAACCGAGAAGGGTTTGACTTAACAAGTATGCTGAAGGGTTAACGAAGATGGTTTTTGAGGGCGATAGAAGGCTTAGCCGAATATGGCCTCCAGGTGGTGAGAAGAAGAAGCGACGATGTGAGTGAGAACGTCGCCAAAGTGTGACACAAGTTGCGGCAAGTATTGCGGCATTGAACAGGTGGCTGCTCACATTGTTTTTGTCAGAACAATGGTTTTCGAGGGCGATAGAAGGCTTAGCCGAATATGGCCTCCAGGTGGTGAGAAGAAGATGCGACGATGTGAGTGAGAACGTCGCCAAAGTGTGACACAAGTTGCGGCAAGTATTGCGGCATTGAACAGGTGTCTGCTCACGTTGTTTTTGTCAGAACAAATTCCACCAACAAGTTTCGTAGAAAACAGTGCAACCGAACAAGTTACTTTGAGCGCAGTCAAAGAATGAAACGCTGACAAGCGGCATTGTGAACCAGGTGAAGGCATCCCAAAAATACCTGTGAAGGGTGCCAAGGTTTTCTTTGGCCTGTGTACGACAGAAAAGTCGTGGCCCAAACTGGCCCAAAAACTTGAAAGTCCTTCAAAGGCTCTTGTTGATGGAGAGCGCAGAGGGCGTGAGATTGGCACAGCTGGCTCAAAGCGGAAGTCAGTCATGCAAGGATGAACTAGAGAACCTCTGCATTGCAGACTTTAGCCATTTCAGGAACCGCCGCAGGTCAACAGTCAGTTTGGAGGAACAATATAGGTGCACTTAGGTTGATGTTCATTTTGTTAGAAATCAGACATGTGTCCCACTGTGCACTGTGGACTTTGTGCGAACTGCGACTGGATGCCCAAACTTGGAGGCTTGCGTCGTTGAGGTCTGGACAATGGACCTACACATGATTTGATCCATGTGCATGGAACAGTCCGATTCAGTGTGATGTACGGCCAATATAGGTGTAGATGCGTAATAGCGTAATGAGAATTACGGTCTTTTGGTAACGACATAAAACGAAAGTGAGTTCGATATTGGAGGCGTGCAGGTGGTTCATTCGATCGTTGGCACGTTGTCCAATCCAGGGCTGGCTGCTTTCCGTTGATGTTCTGTTGTCCTGTGTGCTTTGACGATATTGCAAGAGACTACGGGGACAATTTACTCGTATTCAAACGTAACACAGTTGACCTTGTGGAACAAACATCAGCTAGAAATGGCCAGGGTTTGATGTGATGAAATATGGATTTTGGCCATTGCAGTCTCATTTCAAGGTGCAGTGCTCTGATGATTTCGAGTTCCTGGACGGCAGCCTTCAAATTACTCAACCCAGAAGATTCACAGACAGCAACAGATAAGACTGCGTCCAGGTGTCGAAACATGCCATGCGTGCGGTAGAAAAAGCGCAAAGCAATGATAATCCATCCATCCATCCCTGCATGCATGCATTATACATACATACATACATATATACATACATACATTCATTCATTCATTCATTCATTCATACATACATACATACATACATACATACATACACACACATACATCATACGTACATACAGACATACATTCATACATGCATACATGTATACATGCATATATGCATACATACATACATACATACATACATACATACACATTTGTTATTTCTATACTGTAAGTATATGGTGATATGATTATACTTGTGTATGTACAATTATCTATACATGTACATACATATACCACATCTTTACAGATATGGCATTGACAAAGTGCTCATACTTTCTGCTTGCAAGATGCTACAGCTCAAAGACAATTGGAATCATCGAGCTTTGGCCATCAAATATGTTTGGTTAAGCCAGGCTTTAATGTATTGCATACAAAAGCCATCAAAAGCCCATGTTGATTCTCTGATCGAAAAACATCTCTCCAAGCAACAGTTGAAACGTTTCAAGCGATGTCTTGGGCCTATGCCAAGGGTCCCAGGTTCCGGCGGTGCTTGGGATGCGGTGGTGTTTGTGCACGGCGTGGTTTGTGGCTTCCTGGACGCAGTGAAGTGTTTAAGCTTATGTAGATCAATATACTTCAACATATTTACAATATGTCCAAGCCCAAGTGGAAACTTTGATGATTGTTTGTTAGGACCAATGCAAAGCAAGAAATGGACGGGAGCGGCCTTTGGAATCCTTTGGATGCCTTTGGAATCCTTTCGATGCCTTTGGAATCCTTTGGATGCCTTTGGATACAGGCATCTTTGCACGAGAACGCAAAGATTCTGAAGCACCGCACATTGGCCCTGTCTGAAGAGCTAAAATCTCAGGGGGCTGACATGGGCGGACAACATCCCATTGGGACATTGCGCCGGATGCGTTGCACCCCCCATCACCTGGTTTCGCATGGTGATTTATCATGGCATTGAGCTTTGACGAGGTTCGAAGATGTGGAGGCTCAGTGACAGCTAGCTGGTTTCAGGTGGATCGCCGTGTCACAAATGAATACAAATGCCCCAAAATGAATGATTCCCCAAATCCACCAAAATTGGCAAAATGCGACATCCCCAAGCAAGAAACCGCCAGGTCTTCGTTCGACTCTTAGGGCCTTGGAGTTGATCGGCAAGGTGGGGGGAACCTTTGAATTGCAATGTCGAAAAACGCTGCTTCGTTTAAGTTGTTTCACAGTAAAAGTCTTTTTTTCCCACATGGCACCAGATTTCTTGGCCCGGCATGGTCTGGAAGGGAGCTTTTGCTTTCACATGAACGAAAGATACTGCGGAGACCTTTAGAACCCTGCGGTGCCTTGATTGCCAGATGCATCGCCTGTGCCACAGGAACCCTGCGCAGTGATTGGCAGCTGCATTGTTTAGACTGTGGGGCCAGCGCGCAGGTAATGTGAGCAGTGCAGTCTGCGTTTGCCGTGGCGAGATTCTTACTTTCCATTGCAAATCATTTCAGTAAAATGCAGCAAACTGTTTCTTTGCTCTAAGACTGGAGTTCACACTGTCACAATCGGCTGTGACTAGGGACGTTTTCCCATAATTGCCAGACTGTACAAATTGTTGCGAGACCCGCGTTTGGATTCGAATTGCACACAGTATACATATGACATAGTGCATGCGTGCATAAATACCTAACGATATATATTTTTTTTCTAACGGGAGGCAAAAACATATATATATATATTTGAATGTAATATTGTAAAGTATATATATTTTTGAATGTAATATTGTAAAGATTGTAAAAAGACGTAGATATTATTATGTGCATATATATATGTATATATATATGATATAGTATATATATATATATAAAGATATATACATATATACAGTATCCGTCCCGAATCTGGAACTCGCAACTTTTTGGCTTGTAAAACCTCCATGCCCACGAAGCCGAACATGTAGCTTCGAGGCAACCACTGCACTACCTACATTGGCTCGAAAGAACATCAAGACTGCACGGAGGACAGCGGACTCTCAAGGAAGTGCTTGTCACTTTGACCGCCTTTGTCATTCAGTTCTAATATTAGAGTCATGAAGGATTAAGTTAATAACGCAGACAAAAGCAAAGATCGCACACAGCCCTGTCTGAAACAGTCAAGCAGATCGTTTTGGAAAGAACTTGCAGCATGAGTTTTTTTGAGCGTCATTTTTTTGGGGTGAAAGCGCGGCTTATTTGAATTTCATGAGAGCAGCGTGGACACCACAATTTATTGGAACCGGAAAGTTGAGTTCTCATAGCTGCAACCCATCCGAAACAAAGGGTGAGGCTCGGAGGAACACCTCCCGAAGCAGGGACTTGAACCGGTTGCAGCAAGCCGCATCTGAAGATGTAGCATCGTAACATGGGAGCAAACATGCGGGTTACTGGGAGAGTGTATGGTGAGCCAAGTACGCAAAGTCGCATGGCCTCTTTGTCGTGCTTGTGCGAAAATGTTTTGATGGGATTTTACTTATTGTATATTCCACCAAAACATTTGGGCTCAAGTGAGATTTCTTATTTTGCTTGCTTTCCTGTTCTTTTCCCTCCCACCCACTCCGATTTGCTGGTTCTCCGTCGTAGCCAGCATCTTCGTATTTCTATCTGGTTTTTGTGTACTGGATTCTTTCGACTTCATTCACCGCACTACTCAGT
>Ga0126342_10017446_pt1 | contig 12414 bp, 13 predicted proteins | sample Cyp1metagenome_FD_92528 | JGI IMG/M metagenome (GOLD analysis project Ga0126342, IMG submission 92528) | Coral microbial communities from Lord Howe Island, Old Settlement Bay, Australia - Cyphastrea 1 metagenome | ecosystem: Host-associated > Invertebrates > Cnidaria > Coral ... | reverse complement strand
TGATATGATGATGTTGCCCATAGCTATTACATGGAAATCTATGTTTGTTTAGGAAACAAAGTTAAAGATCTGGGAGGCCGTGTGCCATGGTGATTCCTAAATATATCCTTTGAAAACATAGTTAATTACTAGTAGCATACATGGATCCTATGGGTAATCATCATGGTACTGTATCCATTCCTATATATTCCTATCCAATGGATCAATGGATACCCCAAATCTTCCCGATTTCCTCGGAAGTCTCCCACATTTCCCAGGAAATCAAGCCCATGGTGGTTCGGCGCAAGGACCTGATCATGTGCCGGCCATCTCCGGCCTACTCTTCCACGGTTGCAATCATATTGCGAAACTCCACTGGTTTGCCCCACTACAATTGGCAAGTTTGAAAAACGGCAAGTTTCAAAATGTATGTCCATTTGACCGTGAGATTCGTCTACATATGTGACTCTGACCTTCATCGTGCCCTTAAGTGGGAACAGAATTGCAGCAATCTCCTTAAATTACCTTTACTATTGCGGATGAAACTCATGTACCCCAACACGTGTTGCTACCCACTCAATGTCCATTCTTTGCAACTCAACTTCAAGTCTGAGCTTTGCTATGCTTTGCTCCTCAAGTCTCCATGGCTTTTCAAATTTTCTTCACCATATTTTTCACCATTTTTTCACCAGCTTTCAACAGTTACCCTCTGGTAAACTAACATAACTATAGAAAATCACCATTTATAGATATTTATAGTGGATTTTCCCATGAAAAATGGTGATTTTCCATGGCTATGTTAGTTTACCAGAGGGTAAAACATCTTCAAAGCCCATCGTCACCAGGACAGCATCAGCATGATGCGCCGCTGGAGTCGCAGCATCAGCCCGGACGACTCGGGGAACCCCTTCGTGGCCGAGCTGCCGCGGCAAGGCGTGGGATATGGCTTGACTTTTGGATATGAATGGATATGATGATTAGTTGTAATATGTTGCAATGTGTTGTAACTCCGTACGCATATAAACAATTGTAATCATATGTATATAATCTGTATATACATAATATTTCATAGATCTGATTTGAACTTTAGGGACATTTCCAGTACTGGAGGACGGCCGTTAAATTCGTTGACGCGCACGATGTTTTGAGTCGCATCAGCTCTTAGGGGTGACCGGTGACGGGTCTGAAGACGATGTGGGGTTTCCCCATGGGGAAACCTATGGAAAACAATTTACAAATGGTGGGTTTCCCACAGCTCTGTTAGCTTAAATAGAAGTGGTTAAACCCCTATTTAACCCATATTAAACAAATGTGGGTTAAGCTAACAAATGGTAGTAAACCCCTATTTTTGAAGTTGGGATTGTTACGATTCAACCATCCCAAGGGTAAACATCTCCCATCATATCCCTGTTTCGTAGGAACGCGAGGAAGTTGTTGACTGTCACTATGAAATAAAGTGAAAAAGCGTGGTGCATTATGATAATTTGCCCTGTAAATAATAGGTGCATATACGTGTAAATATATTTTTTAAAAATGTATACACATAACAACACCCATTATATTATGGTTGATTTATACACCACCTTCTGGTAGTTTGACATTGCACTGGTAAATGACAGCATTCCGAAATTCTTTGTTCAAAACCTTGTTTGGGTTCTATATATATCTTCTGATAATTCCACATGGCGCAGATGGACAGGACAATTTCTAATCCAATGGTTACCCTCTGGTAAACATACAAAAAACTATGGAAAATCACCATTTTTCATGGGAAAATTCACTATTTCTATGGCCACGTTTCGTGGCTAAATTACCAGATCTTGCTGAATCCTTGCTGAAGGCAGCCGTCGCACGGCGCACGTGGCGAATTTTCAGAATAGCCTGGACCCGCCACGGCGAAGTCTCTGGGCGGACAGGGGCAGCCATGGGAGTCTGGGAGTCAGGCCATGACCTCCCGGTAAATTATCAGAATGATATGGAAAACACTACAGTTTCCTGTTTGGAAAGTGATGTAAACTTCGATCAAAGCTATGAATTTTGAATTTTTGGCCCGTCCTGATCATACAGTATACATCATACTACGGCCACATCTTTGGATGACAGGGGAGAACCAGAGCCAAACTCACCGCAAAGATACGGGAGATCTGGGAACATCTACCATCCTCCAAACTAACATAGACGCTGAGAACCAACTATTTTTGGAGGAAGATAAGGAAGGTACTCTTCCGATCCTCTATCTGGCAGGGTCGATGTTACTTGTGGGGATGGTATATTATGTATATCTATAATATATACATATATATTAATTATGTATGTGTGTGTATGTTATAGCTTATTTATATACATATCATATCTGTATATACACTGACGCTTTGCCCACTTGAACTGTAACTGGCACGAGCGAGATCCATTTTATCACTGGGCAGCTGAGTTAACCCCTGAGAACCGGGGATTGCAAGTCAACGGAGTCAGGGCAACTCAATAAATCAACCAGTACCCTCTGGTAAACATACAAAAAGCTATTGAAAATGGCCATAGAAATCATGGATTTACCCATTAAAAATGGTGATTTTCCATAGCTATATTAAATTACCAGAGGGTAATCATTATGTGTATAGTTAATTTTTGGGTCAAGAGTCAAGAGTGAGTTAGCTTATCTCATTAATTAATTTTATTGACTTGCCTGATCTGAAGATGGCAAAGTCATTCAGGGGATAATTCCGCCAAAGCCAGCAGCGAAGATCATGTGGAGGGCGCAAATATTGTAGGCATTTCTACCATGTTGGATGACTCCAACTGCCTAACTCACTTTGTGAGGGGGGGGTTCAATTGTTACAGGGTATAGTTGGTCATAAGAATCAACCCAGCTCAGTTTGGTCTTCAATGTTGCCTTAGGCGAATCCTATCGCGCCCGGGGGCCCTCAAAAGACAGCGACCTCTCTTCTACGAGATCGAAATCTTCGGCTGCTGGGCCGGAAAGTCTATGGAAAACACTACCAGAAGAACTGTGATGTGATGTGAATTTAGACAACAAAAATTAGGTGTAAAGTTTCAGCCGACAAAAATGGGATGGAAGCGCATTTGTCGAGTGGCTGGCATCAATTATTCAGTAAAAACATGTTTACATAATTGTGTTCAAAAAATGAACCAGCGTCCAGCCGAGTGCATGGCTACAACAGAAGTATTTTCAGGAAGGAAAATGGCGATGCAACGTGATGTAACGAACTTACAGAGAACCATGATCTCTCACATTCTCTCACTAATTATGGTTTTATGTGTTGTTCACATTTTTCACCTAGATATAGGATGCTATAGCCTATTAACATCTATTAACATTATTAACAAACGGAGATGCGAACCATTGAATCGAACCATTGGTGCAGCCGAGGCGAGAAACGCGGTGATGACTGAGCTGGACGGTCTGTTGGATCACTTGACCAAAGATCCCGCCGAGGCGTCGGGCCGAACAGCATGTGGTACACTTCCCTGATGAAACTCATTGTATGGAAATTCTATGGATTCATATGGATTCATAATTGATTCATATGGATTTGGTTACATGGTATTAGATGTTATTGCCAATTCTTCCACACCTATGATTCGCCTACGGTGGGATGTACATCCAAGGAAAAACCCTATGATAAGATCTTGCAATTGGATGCAATTGGCAAGGGGGCCCATATGTTGCGACTGATCAGATCTCCACACGTCGAGGCTAGTTTTCCAATGGTGAACGGTCACCCAAACCCTTGAAATTCCTGTGAAAAGTAACGCATCGATTTCTCTTGAGCTGTTACTTGCATGTAATGTAGTGTCAACCCTGGATTAATATGGATTAATAAAGTCTGTTGCCTCACTAGGTTTTTTTTTTTTCACCCAAAAAGCGAAAATATGGAGGTTTAGTATTCCTGGAAAACTGTCCGACCGAAAAGATATATGATATATATATATGATGATGACTAGATGCAAGAATCGCCAAACAATACTGTATATTACTGTATAGGGGTTTCTTGAAAATGCGAGATCCCCAAAACCATGGGTTTCAATGCTAAAATATAGCAACAGTTTCCAATCTTGGATGCTTTGGGGTACCACCATGTTAGGAAATCTCCATATATGTGTTTCATGGTTCGAAAATTGTAGAAGTTTGATGTAATAATATAATAGGAGCCCATGTGTCTTCCTGTATGTTCCCCTTATTCTCTGGTAACTTAATGTTGCCCATTTATAGATGATGGTGATTTTCAAGCAAGGGTGATTTTCCACGGCCATATGTCACAAATTACCAGAGGGTAATGCTCCCAATTTATGGCAAGTTTGCATGTGGAACTGATAATTTAGTCATATTAGAACGATCAAAAATGGTATATGGTCATTTAACACAGAAATACTTACAGGATTGTTATCCAATGATCCTCCTGTAAGTTTCCAGCATTTTTTCATGCCCTAAAAGTGACATTGCCAATGGCCCAGCCCAATTCCCAATTCTTTCCATCAACTTTCCATCAACTTCGGCAGGAAGGCTTCTCAGCAGCGGAGGTCACGCGATTACGAGCGGGCTTCAAACGCTTTATGATGCCCGGAACCATTGATGTCCACAAAGATGACTCCTGTCGTGGATTTTAGCCCGGTGTCCAGTTGGTACACGCAATAACCATATTTTACCTCAGTTATGTATATGTATATGTATATATCATATATCATATATAGGTTATGTATAGGTTTTGTAAGTTTTGCATAGGTCCCATTTGCTCCATGTATGGAATATAGCCCTACATGTGGGTCATTTTTTGGGAACATGTTAGGAACTAGTTCATACATGGAGCATTGGGTGCTTTATTTAAAATATATGCATATAATATATGTGTGTGGGTATATATATATATAGGTTCTCTAGTTCTATGTCGATACATAGCATATCCGTGAATATCACATATATATATATACCGATTATAATATATATATATATATACATAGCACACACACTCATATATATATACATTTTTGTCGGAGCCGTGGATCCCAGGACGTCTTCGAACTGCTGACCTTTTTGGGCTGCGTCTTTCTGGATCCGCTGACGGTCAGAGACCTCATGGCGCCTGGGGCAAAACGATGGATTGTTTTGCTGTTTGGTCACCCATTTTTACATTTTTTTGGGGGTGAAACAACCGATTTTCTATCATGTTCTATCATTTTGTTTTGGCAAAATGATAGAGACAAGCGATTTTTTGATTGAACAACGATAGAAAAGTGATTCTTATATTATTTCTCACTATGTTCAGCAGGATCTTATATTATTGTATACTTTTTCTATACTTTTTTGGGGTTGCGAAATACAAAAAAAAACGTTCTGTATTTTCCCATTGAACATTGAGCCTTGGTCACTGGCCTGGCTCCGCTCAGTGATGGATATATGATGATATATGATTATAATTGGATGAACATTGTAACATCCCCAAAATTTATGGTATTGAATTATTGGTCAATATTTCAGTTTGACGTATACCAACTGTATATTATATATATACATATATATATGCCAAAATAAAGTCCTGCGATGGTAGCAGGTCCCCCAAAGCTGCGGCGTTGCAAGGATAAGACAACTCGCTTCGACCATTTGGGTTTTGATGATTTTGAAGCGTTTATGGCGCCTTGGCTGGGAAGCAAATGGGATGAAAAACCACTGACTGGTGATTAAATCAACCACTGACTGCGGACTGAGAGTGGGTATGTGTAATGTGTAAGTCGGTGTACAAGTTAGGTTGTGCAAAGAGGATGTAGGGTGGAGATATATGGAGATATGACATCCCCGACCATGTTAGTCCCGCTTAAATTGAAGGAGTCTCCTCGGCACTACTCATTTTGTTCAGTTTGTTTGAGACCCCCACCGGCCCGCACTTGAGTCCTGCCAAGGGCAAATACACCCGCTACTGTCAGAGCCAGCCACTTGCTGTGAGAAGAGTGAGCTGGAGAGCTTGTTTGCACTGATGAAGATTACGATGGTGACGATGGTGGTGGTGGTGGTGATTAATCTTAGATAGGATAAATTGGCAGGTTGAGACGCGTCCTTCTGGGGTTTGAAAAGTGCTGAACCTTGGAGCACCATCTTGAGTCGTCCAACTCTGAAAACTCATATTATAATTTGTATAGCTGTGGAATGCTGTGGAAATCCATTGCCATATATTGCCATAGCTTTCCCCAAATGGTCTACCCATGGTGGATGTTCCATATGTTAGTTTGCTGGAGGCTAGTTGTTTCCTTACCTTTCCCCTCTGCGTGGAAGATCTCTGAAGTTCTGGAAATGTGCCGCAACCAGAGTGAAAAAAACAGCTCTCCAATCCCAATAGTCCCGTTTGAAGCTGAACCCCCCCCAAAAAATAGAAATAAATGGTAGAATTAGGATGAATTAGGCATTTTTGTTTGGTTTACCGCATTGAATGCATTGAATGGATGAAGAATGGATGAAGAATGGATGAAGAATGGATGAAGAATGGATGAAGAATGGATGAAGAATGGATGAATGGATGAATGGACCTCAGCAAACCTCCACCAAGGTACCAAGCAACTGGGATCGCAGCTGCTTTGGGCAAGTCGTGGCGATTCCGGGATGACTCCAACGTCAATTTCATCAGAAATGATGGGTTGAGTAAGGGAAACCACCCCGAAAAGTGGTGGCTTGTTTATCTTGTTTCAGGTCTGAAGTCATCATGACAGTCGAACCCCGCAAGATAGGTAGGTTGGGTTATAACATGTTATAACTAGGCGAAAAAAATTGGGGGCCAACCTTTTGAGATTAGACTCCATCATCCCAAATATATTGTCACCACCCCACGAAGACCGAGTCCCTGAGGTCATCTTCGACCAGTTCGATGCCGACGAATCTGGCACCATTTCCATGGAGGCAGCGAGGGGATGGCGTCATCGTTTTTGCCACCGATATTAGGAGGACATCCTGACATCCTCGAGTAAATTCATGTAAAAAAAAGAGATAGATATGGACAACTTAAACCTCAACAAACCATGATTTCAGTCGATCATTTTCCTTGGAAAACCTGGGTCTTTCATGTTGAAAAAGCTGGAGCGCACGGCAACGCTTGCATTTTTTTCCAGCTCGACATGATCAGCCATGGCAGTGGCAAATTTCCCTATACAAAGTGGACGTGATTTGAAGGTTGAAATGCGTACCTACCACAAAGATCCACAAAGTACACTGTAGATTCACTGTAGATGAATGCTTTGGGGGCATCAGTCTAGTGACAGTCTAGTGATTGCGCAGCGCATCGCAGCGCACAAAGTGAAATTCCTTGATGCTTGAGATTACAATCCCAGAATTGTTTGAGGGGAAAATTTGCAGCGAACCCTACATTTGACGACACAAATGGGCTCCTGTAAAAAGGTTTGGCATTGAACTATCACAATGAACATTTTGATGACTGGTGCGGTCCATATGATCAATATTTATAGGATTCTGATGGATTTGTGTATTCCATCATTCTTCCAGATTGAGAGCTATTTGATACTATTTATATATATTTATATGTTATTCTATGGTTTATCAGGTGTATCAAAGAAAATTATGTACTTTAGGGTTTTTCATACCACTTGGCGCTTTCTGAAGTGATCAGTCGGACGTCCCCATTTGTTCCGCCAAGTTGTGCCCAGGAACTGCGGGAAATGACGCACCACTTGGGATTCATGCCAACGCGTCTGATGCTCGAGGCGGATTGGATCACTGGTGAGGAAAAGCCACTGTATAAAACAGTGATTTTTGATGTATGATAATGGTGGTTTAATGGTGGTTTAATGGGATTTAGTGGGATTTACTGGTAATTTAATGGGATTTACCCTCTGGTTATGACTAACATAGCCATGGTATAGATGGCCCATAGAAATAGATGGTTTACCTATTATAAATATGGTGATTTTCCATGGCTATGTCAAATAACCAGATGGTATATATATAGAGAGAGAGACAGAGATGTAAGATCATATAAGATGATATTACTTATAACATCTTATCACATCTTATTATCACATCTTTTATTTGGTTTCCCTGGTACGAAGGCATATAGATCGGCAGCCCCTCAAGTTCAATGGCGCACCTGAATCTGAAAACTCAGGCTAGCAACACATATTATATCATATTATTTTTCTTGGATTAATGAATTGATATTGTAGAGGCAGTTCTTAATTTCATTCGTGAACCCCGTGTCGATTACTCTTATTTTTATTGCTCAAGTCAGCCGTGCAGTGCTTGTTCCCACTTGGCTTTGCTTCAGTGTTTTTTTTGAGTGAAATGTGCACATTTCCTCCAAGACAGAATCAACTATCCCACGTTTTCTTATCGAGAAGCAAACACGTTTTTGCTTGCCAGTTCAATGGGTTTCTTTGAACTTCTATATTTAGAGTTTAGGGAATGTTAAATCCCAACGTTTGTTGCAAACCATGTTCTACCTCCAATTTCTTGGCTTGCATCTTACAATCCCTCACGAACAATCAATAGCGGCTCTCAGCGAAACATAGAAAAACAAGGAACAACCGTGGAAGCACCATGGAAAAACCATGCAAGAAACATAGAAACACATGGAAACACATGTAATAATTGTTGTAAATGTCAACCACGCAGCACTAAAGCCGTGCGGTGCTAGGAAGCTGTCGAAGTGGCCTGTCGCAGTCGCAGGGCAGCGGCCCTAGACACTTGGAAAGCAACAGGCGGTGGATTTTCTGCATAGATGCCGTACATAGGTATGGTAATCCCCAAGAAGATGGAACAGATTGGAACAGTAAAATCATACTAACACACACACACATTTTTATGTGTATATATATATAATATAGAGTGATAAAGGGGGCACACCATGAAAATTGCAAGTTCAATCGTAAACATTATGATCAACCATCAAATCTGAAAGTACTGCATGCTCACAATGCCTTGCAAGGGGAGCCCCTGTGACAGTTGTGTTAGTTGGTTTCCTGTTTATACACTCAAAAAACAAAAAATGCTAAAAGACTATCCATTCACTATCCATTCACTATCCATTCACTATCCATTGATGGTTGTTACTTAGTTTAACGTTACTCCCAGTTTTGATGAAAATCCCATCTGGGGCTTCGGACGATCCGCGGCCGAGTCCTTCAATGAGCTGGTCCAGTTTCTGATGATCTACCGGCGGCGCGAAGGCTTCTGTCGGGAGGAGGCAGGAGACCCAACCGACATCAACCGACTGGATGGCTATTTGAATCCTGGATGGTTTCATGTTTGCCTGGTTGGTGGTTTGGAACATTTTTTATTTTTCCATATATTGGGAATGTCATCATCCCAACTGACGAACTCCATCATTTTTCAGATGAAACCACCAACAAAAAACAAAAAAAACCAGTTGCTATGAATGGAACAAAATTGTCATAGCATCAGCAACTTTGGATACCGGTAATTTCACATAGCAAAGGTTGACATCTTGTAGCTTTAGTTCGGTAAATGATCGCACTAAATGGTCCATGGCTTCCATATATGCTCCATGTATGGTATATTTACCTACATTTGGGTGATTTTTGGGGTAAATGATGGTTTCCATACATGGAGCATTTGGGTATAGCAAACTGTCAAAGTGTTATGTGTGGATGTGTGACAAAGCTTTGGAGAGCGATGATGGATACCCTCTGGTAAACAAACAAAAAACTATGACACATCACCATTTTTAATGGGAAAACTTACTATACGTGGCAATTTTCAATAACTTTTTGTATGTTTACCAGAGGGTAGGTACTTGGATTATTTGGAACTTTGCTTCGGTGAGATGATGGAGTATTCGGAATACCATTTTAGATGGAAGGATATATACACTCTGGTAACCTAACATAGCGATGGAAAATGGATGAACATGGTCTGTGAGAGAGGATTGTTTACGAAAGATGGTGGTCTTCCATAGCTATGTTAGATTACCGGAAAGTATTCGCGTACACGTATTGTCATGTAATTATTCATTGTGAATGTTTTTTGGGGTCATGCACATTCGGTAAACAATATATGTCTGATGCCTGCGCAGATACACGCATAGATGTGCATGAACGCAATCCGATGACTTAGGGCTGGGATCGGTGTCCATCCCATTGAATTGGATATTGGGGATGGCGCCAAAAGCGATGGGCAGAGGGTGGGAGAGACTTTGGCAACGGTTTTGGTAAGGTGCCCATACCTACACCACGTGGACAAATGAGGACAGATATGATGTGGTATATAGTACAACCTTGCATTGGGTGTGGCTGTGTTCAGTATTTGGGGAACCCGACGTCTAGCAATCTGCCATGTGGATCTTTTCGGGACAGAACATCGTGCCAAGATGTCACTCCAAACCCTTTAGCCGCTTTAGCCCATAAATGTTGTTGTTTCAAGGTAAATTTGCCAAGAAAACACTAGATCGCATGGGGAAAGCAATCATTTCCTTTTCCTGCAGAGAGTTGTTAATGTCCACTCCAAAAATATCCAAAAATCCTGAAACAGAATGATCATTTAGACATATTTTGACTATGGCTTACTTCTTTCTTTGAGGCTAAGACAAACCACTCCCAGCAGGTGGATAAATTACGCGGCATCCACAACGACCATAGCGAGGGCAATCCACCTGCGACTTGGTTGTGGGAAACTCATGGAACATCCAAAAGGGTCATGGAAGGAGATGGCCATCAAAATATGTACTGTACATAAGATTATATCAGGATAGACATATATATAAATTACTTATATAAGTTAGCTATCTATCTATCTATCTACCTACCTACCTATCTACATATATATATATATATATTATGCTTAGTTATTATGTTTTCATCACAGGAATCCCATTCATGATGGTGGGATGTGGGATGCAAGCACGGGATTTTCGTCGCAGCTCTCCATGCGTCTACATGCGGTCCAGCACCTGACCAACTTTTGTTGAAATCACGTGTGGGAAATCCCTTATGGGGGTTGAATGTGTTGTCAAACATATTGAGCTTGTTTTAGGGTTGAAATGTTTTGGAATTTTTGGCATCAACATAAGCCACTTAGAGCAGCAAAAGACTGATACATTTATGAATATATGATGAACAGATAATCGTTAGATTTTTTCACATGTTGATAAAATGATGTGGAAGAACCCTTACGTGGGGGTGCCCCAAGTTTTTCTTGTCTTTATTTTGCCAAAAGAAAGTTTGGGGCACCCATGGGCACCTCTCTTATGGGAGCACTATGGGCTTCCATTTTGGGAGCACTATGGGCTTCCATTTTGGGAGCGCTATGGGCTTCCATTTTCTGGGTGACCTTTCTACGCATATATATATATATATGATATGTATATATACACGTTACATATATGTATATATATATACATATGAGCCAGGCCCCCCCACCCCAATGGCCCCCCCCTGTGGCCAGGGCCTCCCCTCAATGGTCCCCCCTGTGGCCAGGGCGGGGGGCATTATAAACAACCATGCAAGCACGAACCTGGCCATGTAATATATGATACCCCATACAGTGACGAGCAGGCATGTACACAAACATACCTCGATTTCTGCATCAATGGAGAATATATATATATATGGATTATAGATATATATAATATACACATATGTATATATATATATACACAGTATGTGTAGGGTATATAGACGGTATAGATAGGGCAAGTACAGTATATATATATAATTATATATATATAGGGTGTGCACTGTGCACAGGGTATAGACGAGAGTACGTGCAGCATATAGGGTTTATATAGTGTATAGGAGGATATATAGTATATGGAATCATTTTCGGGATATTTCAGGATAATATGTTGTATAGGTGAACAGTATGTACTCTTTAAGGTCAAATGTAGTTCTACAGTAGTGACTAGTGTATAGTAGACAGGGAAGTATGTATTACACAGTAACCATGTTAGTGCGCTACTTTGGGTCACGTGTGTTGGTGTAGCTTTGCCTGGCGTAGGCTTGGTGCTAGAGCGTCTCACCAGATTGTCATGCTTTTTTGCAGTAAGTAAGAAACAGCTGAGGGTCCTCGCTGCCTTGGTGTTGTGCCCTCACTCACATAGTGTAGGATAGAATCATAGTGTAGGATAGAATAGTAGCCCCGCGGGGAAGAGTGTATGGATGTAAAGAGGCAATAGGGAAGGAGCCTGGCCACTGGACGTGCGGGACGGGAGGTTGGGGGGACCATACCATGGCGGGGGGACCGGGCTCACACATATATATATATATTATATATATATATTCATATATATATATGGGAGGGGACTGTTGTGGCCGCCTCTTTTTTAACTATTGTTGTCAAGTTTGTAACTAACCATGAACTATTTCACTGGGAAACCTACACAAAAAAGTCATGAATAACTCTTGAACCATTGTTTAGCCAAATGTCTTGCAATTTTATTTGGTAAGTTCCAGGCAGTCTTGACAAAT
>Ga0126342_10017445_pt1 | contig 12415 bp, 11 predicted proteins | sample Cyp1metagenome_FD_92528 | JGI IMG/M metagenome (GOLD analysis project Ga0126342, IMG submission 92528) | Coral microbial communities from Lord Howe Island, Old Settlement Bay, Australia - Cyphastrea 1 metagenome | ecosystem: Host-associated > Invertebrates > Cnidaria > Coral ... | reverse complement strand
GAATCCTCAGTGACGGGATAGGAATGACAGGACTCCCCCCAAAAAACATCTGGTCCTATATTTGGAATATCATAGGAAAATCACAGGAAAATCATTGGAATCCGCCATATTTCAAACTCTAAGAGATGCGAAGCGATGCGAAGCGAAAAAAGGGATCCTTGGGATTGATTCCTATGACCCCAAGCCGCCGGAGCCACTGGGTTTTGAGGTGCGGGCATCACCAACACGGCACGTCGGACCTTCTGAGCCTCCCCTCAGTGTCTTTTTGCGTCGAAAAAGGAGAGTTGCGTTTGAAAGTTTGGCCAAGTTGGGGCAAATCTGGTAATTAAGCTCAACAAAAAACTTGCCGACCCTTGTGATAAAACTATGTACATATGCTATTACTAATATTACTATTATGAGACCATATGCCGTTAAACTAGGTGTGGTTTATTAAATTGGGCATACCACATATATAATGGCTGGCCATTTGGTAACAGTACTCTGGTGGAATCCTCTGCAAGATGGCATTGCGTAGATGAACAAATTCTATCATCCCCTGTTGTATGCAGCCTTGGAGTGGATAAACATCCCCTTGACATGAAATTCCAAGTACCCATTCAAATGAACTTTTGAACCATATTTTTTCGATTCTTTCAACATGTTTCAGATATAGAAATGGATAGAACTGGTGTTTTTCAATGGCGGCCTGGCCGCACCAAGACCTTTTTCGCTTGGACACCTTTTTCGGCTTCACTATTCGATCGCCGCTGGAGCTCATCCATGTTGAAGCATGTTGAAGCCATCATTCATGTGATCTACATATACGTATGGGGATGGGTCAAGTTGCCTATGAATTTATCATATGGGGAATAACTATTCATTAACCAGCTATGATTTCGGGTACCTGGATTACCAGGGTTTTGACACATAACCATATGTAACATGTGGAGGTTTCTCAAAATGGGGGATCTCCAAAAAAAACATGGGTTTCAATACTAAAATGGTCTGATATTGGATGATTTGGGGGTACCCCTATTTACAGTATATCTAACACAAGGGATCTATATAAAATGATCTAAATACTTATTCATGTAAGAGTTGCATGGTATATACATATATGTATAATTCAAAATACTTTTTCATGTAATAGTTGCATAGTTGCATGGTGTATAATTATATTTATATAGAGAGTTTTACCAGAGACATTCAGACTGGATGCAACTACCGGAGGTAAGTTCTGACCGAGCTATCAGTTAAGCTGCTTCCATGAGTGCAACCATCCCTTCGAAGTCCACGACTCAGCGCGGTCTGGGTCCAGGGCTGGACAAATTGCGTAAGAACATTGGGGATTTGATTCCAACACGGAGATTCTTCCACGATAAGTAGGAACATTATCTGTATATATATATATGGGTATGGATCAATACCTATTAATACCATTTTTAGAGGGATGAACATCCATTTACCAGCTATTTTTATGTTCACCAGGGGTACAAGGTTTTGACACACTGCCATATATAGGTTCAAAGCCGATTCAGATATTTATATTTGTTTATATGTATATATTTATGTATATATTATATGTATGTGTACATTGATATAATATTAATAATGTGTATTGTTCCATCTTATTCCAATGTGCAAGTTTTTGACTGGGTCCCAATCTCAGGTCCCGCGATCGTTTCGGGGCAATGGCCGCTCCTGGTCCACTCCATTTTATTGGTAAAATTTAAAGAGGGATTAAGTGGGATGAATAACCAATTAACTGGATGATGACTATGATCAATATCCACCAATTAATTGGGATATTAACCAATGAACCAGTTATCATCATTATCCAATTATTGGCACATAGCAATGATGGTTTTGAGCCGATTCACTGGATGGAAATGGATGGAATCTGCTGGTGTTTTCCCCAAGTCATGAAGCCAGCTGTTTCTGGCTGTGATGGATTTCAAGGATCGATGGTGGCTGTCACACCTTTCAGCAATTATCAATGATCAGGGCTGCTCCAAGCCATTCGAAGTGAATCATGGTCACTTTTTTGGGGGAAAAATGGCTCGTTTGACCTCTTTAACTAGCCATGTATCTGAGTATCTGGGTTGTTGGGAGCAACGCTGATTATTTTTAGCGTACATAAAATGAGATACGCTGTTTTATACTGTCGTAGACATTTATACTGTCGTATACATTTGTACATCTACAGACATGTACATATCCATTTCATTGTATGCATTGAAGGTCTATCAACAGGATTCAGTTGGATATTGCTTGGGTTTTGTGTGCTTCTTAATCATGAGCTACTTTAGAGCAACCCCCAAAACATAGGAACATACATTATATTTTAGTGGGAATCTACTTTTTCTATGATGTGTATATATATATATATGTATACATACATTTATTATATATTATATTGTATTACATCATGTATATATATATATATGTATAATAGTTCCATGTGTCTCTTTTCATGGGTCACCACAAAAAACTGGGGGAAAACAAAGACCAAGAACTGATGGAGAAGCTCCGGAGACTCTGGAGGCTGGGCCATGGGGCATTGATGGGTTGTGGGAAAATAGGGGATAGCCTTTTGGTTAAAGGGAAATATGTGTTGATATTCTGGGAAAATTGTGGGAAAATGGGAAAATTGTAGGAAAATTGTGGGAAAATGGGAAAATTGTAGGAAAATTGTGGGAAAATGGGAAAATATGTATTCTATAATGGAATATGTCCCTATATTAATGACATATTAACATATATCCCGAATATCATGGTATAGAATGGAATATGAATCGAATATTGGTATATCCTCCGGGCAATCTAACATAGCCATAAACAAAAACCAGGACTTGTCATGGGTAAATCATCTACAAATGGAAAACTTTCCACACATTCGTGGCCGTTAAAGAGGGGGGAAAGAGTTCAAAAAAGAACACACTGGATGTTAGATAGAAGATATCCTTAATTGTGTTGTGCTCATGATTCAATGCGTGTTTCTCATGATTCACGGGTTTCCTGCTTTTCTGTTCTTTTTTGGGGGTTGCGAAGTGTATATTTGTGTAGTATATGAGTATATATACACATAGACAGTACAGATTGAACTTTCAGTCCCTGAGACCGAGACCCGCATAATTTGTTGATTTTGTACTCAATCACCCAAGCCGATCTATTTGCAGGGCACCAAGTGACCCATACCCATAGTTAGAACCGCCAAATGGCCAGAAATCCATTGGAAAATCGTCTTCTTCGATCTTCTTCCTCATTCTTTTCAATTGGATTCTACAGGGGCTTGTGATATTGACTTCAGGGCCACCCACATTTTTATCGACCCCCCTGATTGATGGGGACCTGCCTCTAAAGTGAGACCAACCCCTAGCAGTCAAAGTTGTTTGAGCCCAGTTTCATATCGGGTGTGAATGATGTACTGGTTAGTTTGCAATTTCAAAACAGGTCCTAATTTTTCCCACCACTATTTCACAGGACAACTACCCTACATGGAGCAATATTGTTGTGTCTATAGCCATGGATAGCCCTAAATCCCATGGTTGGCATTTCACTTGCCCTACTCACCATCCAAATTGTAGGTTTTGGTTCAAAACTTGTATTGTATATCCATATTGGGGTATGGTCATTAATGCATGGTCATGAATGGGGATTTGTGTACCCATTAATCCAGGATTCCCGTTTTGGGATGGATGATCATAACTCTAAAATGTACCATCTTTTGACCATGGCACACATTGGAGGAGTCAACACGAAAACCACCGACACGCAGCGCTTCCAGCGTTTGCTTCGAAAATGAATCAGATCGTCCACCAGCATGTGGTAACCTTGGTAACCTGTACCATCTCTTGGGCGGCATATCACCCAAAGCAGAAAAATCACAGGAACATACAAGAACAATGATGCCCTTATTCATCTTGCCAGCCCCCAATTAACATCATAGGCCTTGGAATATCAGTTTGCACTCACATTCGCCATGGGCCGCCCTGGTCGGCTGCGAGGCTGGAGCTGATGGGATTTGGGGATCAGCCTCATCCGGGATGGCTTTTTGTTGGGGCAAACGATAGGAAAACCAAACTTCTCTCCCACTAAATATGCTGTAGGGATCTGTAGGGTAAAATCCTGCAGATTCTCGAAAAATCGGAATGGACACCTCTATTTAAAAAAATTGATCCATGCTCAAAATGTGACCCAATTCTTGGCCAAAAAGCGGTAGCACCTGGTGGTCCGCTATGCTGGACTCCTCGGTTTCTTGATCAAAGGAGTGCCATGTTTCTCGGTTTCCATGTTACGGTAGACGGCATCACATTATTGGTTGATTGAGCTGATTAATGTTGATTATTTGATTCAACTCCAAGAATTGAATCACGGGGGGAATTTTAGAGTAACCCCCTAGATTTGGGTTTCAAACATGTACAACCATCTAAAAACTAGGGATGTCCTGCATTTTTTTCTGGACATTCGGCTTGAGTCCCTTGAGGATGGCTCATCTTCCCATTGATTCTGGCAGAGTTCGCAGGACCCAACCGACTCTAACCGGGACCGTCTACATCTTAAAGTCTTAAAGGTACGTTGGTAAACCTCATTTGATGAATCATTGTTTCTTTGATAAAATAATGATTATCAGTGATAATTATAGCGGAACTACATCTTAGCACTATATCACTATATCCATGTTTTAGGACAATCTTAGATTTTCCCAAAGATTATCCATGGTATTCCCCAAACATTCTATATCTCATATCACCCAAGCGAATATATATATATATATATATATTATATATAACTATCCGATCTCTTTTGCCCCGAAAACCAGGCTACATACATTTCGACACATAGCCATAGGGATAAGTGAAATCCCTGGGTACCACCTTCAAACACTTTGAGCAGTACCTTGATTCCAGGCTCTTGGGTTCAAGCATGGACCCAGATACCGCCCTCATAATTGGCTATCAAGCTATAGTCGCAGCAGTTGCATGTCAACTTATGGTGTTATATTCCCACCAGTTTCATAAGTTTTGATGGGGAAAATGGGGGTTCAATCCAAGCAAGCACGAATTTGGGACGTATGAATTCAGCCTTTGGTGATCCACATGTGACATGTGGGATTGTCTGAAAGTGGGATGCACCAACATCTATGGGAATTTTACCCATATAGAAGATGGTATTTTGAGGCACCCCATTTTTACACCCAAAAACCGGTTCCGGCTGGTTGTTACATATATCAAATATCCATTAATATCATCATATATATTCCCATATATCATCACATATCCATTAATATCATCATATATCAAATATCCATTAATATCATCATATAAGTAATATATCCATGGTTGTTACATTACACATATCATATATCATATCCCCCTATCTTATCTCAAACATATTCCCATGTTCCGCTTTGCTGGTGAAATCCACTTATCTCGTTAGTGGATTGAATCCACAGGGGATGTGGTGCCCAAACAGCTCTAGTTACCCTCCAGTAAATTAACAGTTGGACCCTGAAAATCACCTATTTTTAATGGTTTCACTAGTCTTCCAACCCCGATGACTGCCAGGGTCCAACTATTAATTTACCAGCGGGTATAAGTTGCTTTATTGCATATAGTTAAGAGTGACGATGAAGCTTCGTTATCTGAGTGAAAAAAAACCCAAGTCAGCTACCGTAAATCAACCCTTAAATTCCCATTTTTTTGGCTGTTTAAATCCATTTTTTGTTGGCTCAACCACCAATTTTGCTGTGAAATCCAATTTTTGCTGGGTGAATTCCTCATTTTTGGTGGACAAAAATAACAATTTCACCACCTGATGTAGCAGGACTCGCAGCAGGTCTGGGTGCTGATGATGTCGCCCATACGCCCTGGTGGATCCTGGCGGGCGTGATGCCTCAAGGGCCCAGTGACCCGGCCAAGGGGTTTCAACCAGCTTCCGGGTGCGCAAAGATGGTGATTTCACCTGCGAAACTGGGTGATTTCACAGCAACATGGGTGATTTAGCCAAGAAAACTTACTTTCTTCGAGTGATCCCTACCCTGAAACACTATTCTGACATAGTCTCTGACATACCATCTGGAAGTATATATGGCATATTTATTCTGACATTCTATCTGACATTCTTTCTGGCATATACTTTGATCTATCTATCGTTCTATCTGGCATCTATTCTGACATACTTTCTTATATTCTGACATTCTTTCTGGCATCTATCTGGAATCTGTCCTGACATTCTATCCGGCATTCTTTTCAGGCGTTCATTCTCTGGCCTTCTTTCTGGCATCTGTCCTGACATTCTCTCTGACATTCTTTCTGGTATTCTATCTGACATTCTCTCTTTCGTTTGGCTGAGGTCTGGCAGTGCCCACGGAGATCTGGAGCTGGCGGTTGAGGCCCGGCAGTGCCCACTGCCATTTGGCGCTTGCGGTTGCGGTCCGGCAGTGCCCACTGAGATCTGGAGCTCGCAGTTGAAGGCCTGCAGCCCGCTGAAATCTGGAGCTCGCGGTTGATGTCCAGAAGGAAGGGAGGAGGAGGAAGCAACTGATAAAATTTAGAGGCCCTCACCTGGCAGTGGTTGGGAATTGGGATTTGCAGCCAAAATTGTTGATTCATATAGTCAAAAAGGCTGTGCTGACTTCACCCAAGCAAAATTGAGATTTCATCAGGGGAGTTCGCCAAGAAAAAGTGTGGGTCAATCATGCTTCTAAAGGATCAGGCATTTTACCTCAGCCTAATCCAACCAAAACTGTGATCGCACAAATAGCTTAGGACATCAGAAATGTGGGTTATGGCTCTGGCGCTCCATTTTTTTGGGTAGATGAGATATCACCTCTTGGGCCCATGCATCTGTGTATGGTATGCATTAGATGTATCTATATATATAATATAAGATTAACATTATACGTACATACACATGTGTTGGAAAGCGGCCCACCATTGCAAGCAGACCCCCGGCTCCAGATTCCACAACGGCCCAGGCATTGACATGGGAACTTACAAGATGTCAAGTTTCTCGAAGGGTCAACAGGAGTGAGTCATGATGTGGGGATGGGTCAAGTTACTTATGATTTTACCATATTTTTGGGGAGTAAACATCCACTAGCCACCTATTTTCGGGTACCGTTTGGGGACCAGGGTTTTGACCCATAGCTATAGCCATGTGTCTTCTGAAGATTCCAAATGTCAACCCCGGATTGGAAGCAGATGATCACAACTCATCAACCAGCTTTACAACTCCTGGGTAGCCTCAAGTAGTCAACCAGGTTTATGACTCCTGGGTTGACGTTGGGATCAGATCAACATGTTGCACTCCTGGCTTTCACCTTGCAGTTCGCCGCGTGATGCCCACTGTGGGCACTTCAAAAGGAAGCCATCGTGGTCCTAGCGGTCCTACCTTGAAAGACAAGCTGCATCACTTGAAGGTTTTCGGGGGCTGCCCAGTCAGAGGCCCCTAGCCTTTACATGCTTATCAGCTATGTTGGATCAAATTATGCCGCCATGGCCATACCACACAAACAATCAAACTATACCATACCAATTACACATACGGTAATCGATCTAAAGGTCCTTGTAAAGAGTTTAATTTTTACGAAGACCGCCCATGTTATGTTGGGGACCCTCGCGAAAGTTTTTTCCCGAGTTCGCGACAGTAACATTTTTATTCGCGAAAGTTCCGTGAAAGTTGGATGTCATGAATCGTTATTGAATACATATATAACTTGTAAAGGGCTAACAACCCCTGCCGCCTGCGGGTCCGGCAGGAGAAGGGTACCGGAGAATTTCGGCTTAGCTCTGGTTTAGTTCACTGTTTGGTGCTGGGCTCCGGACATTGGCCTTTCCCTTTTCCCTTCATATGTAGCAGCCGGGCTTCCAAAGGTGAGGCTTCGCCACAGCCAAATACCATAGTTCTGAAGCACATTCTTGGACTGCCGCTGGTATTGCCTAACGTTGCTTTGTGAAGTCTCAAGAAGCAAGCTCCGAACGCAGCAGCTAAGCTTCCAAGAGTGAGGCTTTGCGAGAGCCCAGCACCAAGGCCCCTGGTGTTTGCTTTTCCTCTGATGCGCGCCCTGCCGATGGCTGGGGTCTGCGGATAGGGATATTTTCGCGCAAGTTTTTCAAAGGAACAGGCGAAAGTCAAAGTGCATTTTGAACGGGGTGGCCCAGTAAGCCTTGCCAAAAAAATGATCGGCAACAATCTGTCCTGAGAAGGGATTCCCTAATGCTAGCTGCATGTTTACAAGGCTATCAAGAAGTGATCCGCGATAATTTGGCGTAATTTGGCAGGTGATGAATTAATCTTCATAAGAGGCATTGTTGCCCATCATGGGTTCTGCGAAAGATGAACATGGAGATCGCGAAAGTGACATTTTAATTCGTGAAGAATGGCCGTTCCTGGATAAAGGAATTTTGGACAATTCCATACGTTACCATACTACAGGTTACGTTTCGCCTCGAACAGGCTCCATCAACATATGTCTCCGATTGTCTCCGGGCCACCTGCAGGAACAATTTGGCGTGAACCAGCGTACCTTGTCCGAGGGATTTGTGTGACCCTGCGGATCCGGGGATGCAAAACAACCGAAAATTTTGAGGTTATCATCTATCAGTACATCGTGGAACTTCATTACTATCTATTTGGAGATTAAAGGAGATTATATGTGGTTACACATGTAGACATGCTGCTGAAAATGCTAATGGTACTACTCATAGTACTAGTAGTACTAATAGTATCAATAGTACTAATAGTACTAATAGTATCAATAGTACTAATAGTACTAATAATATTTGTAATATTCAACATACTCATAATACTAACAGTGCTAATACTATTAATAAGCCATAAATACTAAGAATAGTAGTAATACTGACAAACTAATAATACATTTTTTTTTAAATCATACTCATAATAATCATAATTCTAATAATATTGATAACACTTATAATCTGTTTGATACCAATAATAGTACTTTTAGTACTTATAATATCAATAATATATTTTTTGCACTAATAATATTCATATTACTAACTATACGGATAATACGAACAATACTATCAATAAAATAACGGTAGTGGTGATATCTGTATATATTATATATACACATGTCAAAACAGGCGACAATGTTTGTACACGTTGTCCGCATTCAAACTCAATCATTTTAACCGATAGATATAGTTTTTGTCCCGTCTTGAAACATACCAATCTTCTTGCGGCCTTATTGCTTTCCCAACTTGTCCACATCAATAGGTTTCCCACCATTTTTCGCACAGACATACTTCCATAATCTTTTCTGCCAAACTTTTCTCAACTTGTCTTCCGAAGTTGACCAATGGAAGTTGTTTTGACCTGCGTTTTCCCCTGCTTTACCCAGAAATGGCTTGATTTACAAATTGAGAAAATTTGCCCCAATACTGGTCGAAATAATTTTCCAACTATCAGAACATTTCCCAACTTTACCGAAGTCTTCCGTGTTTTTTCTTTTTGACGTTGTCTCTTCAGTTTCTTGCAACTTCTTCATCGTTTCTCTTGATCTTTCCCAATTTTTTTCAATTTGTTTCCCAATTCTTCCCATTTTTTTGCAATTTCTTCCCAATTGGTTTTTTCATGTTTTCATTCTGTTGGTTGTTGCTTCGTCCAAACTTCCCCGTGGCCACCGAGACGGTCAGATCACGGACTTCAGCCGTTTCACCAGCGCCACGGCCGCGCTGGCGCCCTGCACAGAGCCGCACGAGAGGCAGAACGGCCTCAACGAGACGTCGCTTCGGCAGGATTCTCGAGGCTTCGTGAGATATGAGATTCTTATGTGATTTATATCCATGATCCATGGATTAACTAAGAATAGACCAATATATTTTGTAGAAATTATAACGACCTCATTGCGACGCACTGGAATGATGGTTAGTAGGCAACTATGAAAATTAGCATTCCAGTTAGACTATTATTCCAAGTTATTTAACTATATAATTCATGTTAACTAATGTAAACATTACTATCCTACATACAAGGTGGTATCCCAATCCTTGGCTAACTTGGTTTGTAAGTAGCTCAACCGGGGTTTTTATCGTAGAAACATGTAGATAGATAGATGGATGGATGGATGGATGGATGGATAGATGGATGGGTGGATGGATATATATATATATATATATATCAAACTAGTTACCTGGTGTTATTAACCACCTGTGGGGAGGTGACGATGGAAATCTGGGATGGGGATGTACTGTGATCTAATTGAACAGAATGGGGTCGAGCGGGGAGGGGAAGGTGACAACCAAAAAGATCCGGGAACATGTGCAAAAAAATATGAAATCTTTGTAAGTTCTGCTTTAAGGGATGACATGAAATTTCATCCTGATAAGATGGGGATTTATAATTGCTATATTTCGTCAATATCATGACATGGAGAGTATACAACTGCCATGTAATGTAGATACCATGACGCACACTTTGTGATTCCAGCATCAAACATTGTGATTCCATCAGGAACTCCCGCCTCTGTTTCCCTTGGAGATGATCTACACTGGATTTTCCGAGGTTCCTTGTGGACAGGCCCTACCAACTCCACTTATTCATATTATATATATATGCTGTAAGTGTTATATTCATACGTATTACAAGTATAATACAAGCATTAGTATCACAACGTATTCCACAAAGAAGTATCATAAAGTTATTGTTTAAGTATTGTTAAAGTTATCGTAAAGTTATTATATCACGAATCATAAAGTTAATTTTGGGTAAGTATCTACAAGTATTTCTGCGCTTAATATGAGTAAATAAGTTGGCATATGGCTATATCTCAAAGCATTGCGCAACCGAGGCAAATGATGCGACTTCTAGGACATGCCTTGGACGTAGGCGTGGGTTGTGAGCGGCCCAAATGAATGGCTTCATTTGCTGCGGTGGATTTCAGAGGATTTTAAAATGACTTATATAATGGGATTTGAAAATGACCCAATGGGATTTAAATGTTGTTTAATGGGATTTAAAAGTGATTTAATGGAATATATATATATATATGATATTATATGACGATTCAATGGAAGATTAATGTGATATTAATGAGGTATATATGGAAGATAGACGGGATACTAATGGGATATAAGCATGGATTATTGTTATTAAATCCCACTTAATGGAAATCAATCACCAAAAAAATGGGACGGATCTATTGCAGTATATCCTCCGGTGTCATCAAACATGGCAAGCTGGGATGGCAAGCTCAGCTATCAATGGGCATAGAGTCGGAGAGTGGGGGATACCTTTGGACATTAGATATAGATATTAGATATAGATATATATTAGATATAGATGGATGGATAGATAGAGAGATAGAGATAGAGATAGAGATAGAGATAGATAGAGATAGAGATAGATAGAGATAGAGATAGAGAAATAGATGTAGATAAATAAATAGATATAGAAATAGATATAGATAAAGCTGTATATATATATATAGACATAAAAACAGATATAGATATAGAGATAAAGATAGAGATTAGATAGAGATTAGATAGAGGTTAGATAGATAGATAGATAGATAAATAGATAGATAGATAGATAGATAGAGATGAGATGAGATGAGATGAGATGAGATTAGATAGATAGATAGATAGATAAATAGATAGATAGATAGATAGGTAGATCGATAGATCGATCGATAGATAGATAGATAGATAGATAAATAGATAGATAGATAGATAGAGATGAGATGAGATGAGATGAGATGAGATTAGATAGATAGATAGATAGATAAATAGATAGATAGATAGGTAGATCGATAGATCGATAGATAGATAGATAGATAGATAGATAAATAGATAGATAGATAGATAGATAGAGATGAGATGAGATGAGATGAGATGAGATGAGATGAGATGAGATTAGATAGATAGATAGATAAATAGATAGATAGATAGATAGATAGGTAGATCGATAGATCGATAGATAGATAGATAGATAAATAGATAGATAGATAGATAGATAGAGATGAGATGAGATGAGATGAGATGAGATTAGATAGATAGATAGATAAATAGATAGATAGATAGATAGGTAGATCGATAGATCGATAGATAGATAGGTAGATCGATAGATCGATAGATAGATAGATAGATAGAGAGAGAGAGATAGATAGATAGAGATTAGATGAGATTAGATTAGATTAGATAGATAGATAGATAGATAGGTAGATCGATAGATCGATAGATAGATAGGTAGATCGATAGATCGATAGATAGATAGATAGATAGAGAGAGAGATAGATAGATAGAGATTAGATGAGATTAGATTAGATTAGATAGATAGATAAATAGATAGATAGATAGGTAGATCGATAGATCGATAGATAGATAGGTAGATCGATAGATCGATAGATCGATAGATAGATAGATAGAGAGAGAGATAGATAGATAGAGATTAGATGAGATTAGAT
>Ga0126342_10017444_pt1 | contig 12415 bp, 14 predicted proteins | sample Cyp1metagenome_FD_92528 | JGI IMG/M metagenome (GOLD analysis project Ga0126342, IMG submission 92528) | Coral microbial communities from Lord Howe Island, Old Settlement Bay, Australia - Cyphastrea 1 metagenome | ecosystem: Host-associated > Invertebrates > Cnidaria > Coral ... | reverse complement strand
GTGGATGGAGGAAATCCTGCACCAGTTAATAGATGGTTTATCCCATTGTAATCCCATTATTTACAATGCATTATAGTTCCCAATAGTTACCAATTGGTGCAGGATTTCTTCCATCCACAGTATCATCCTAGAAATACAATAATTTGGTGTGTTTACAGGTGGTATCGTATGAGTTGTTACATGGTTTTCGGGGATACCCTGTTTCAATTTGGGTGATCAAGAGAAAAGGTAGTCACTCAAGTAAAATCCGAGAAACCCGTGATGCACTGGATTTGCCCGTTGCAAAGTCCCCAACCAACAAATTTTGGAACTCAACTGGGCCTTTTTTTGGGCAGCCCCGATCTCTTGCTGCCAAGACATGGGGTGGCTCGAATGGCGTCAGCCGAGGTTGTTTGCATGGTCTTTCCTGCGGTGATGATGGATCTCAGGCTTGGGAACGGGCATGGGGTCGGAGACTCTCTGGAAGCTGTGGAGATCGGTTATTTTTTCCAAAGTCCCACATACATAGTATATATTACATGCATGTCATGTCAAGGATTTGGATTATCATTTCCCTCTATCGGTGTGTCTGAAAACATGGCATCCCATGATATCCCCAATCCAGTGGTCAGCAATTTTCCCGAAATTACTGTAATATATAGATCATATTTTTGGGTGATAAACAACATTTTGGACACGTAGAACCAAATTCCATGTCCCATCCTGACCACCATCTCGAACTGATGATGCAGAAAGTTCACGGCGTCGAAATAGTCCTGGAAGATGTGTAGTGTAAACGGTATCATGGTAGTGGTTTACACAGTTCCCATCTTTAAGTTGCAAATTGCGAGAAAGCCGGAACTTTGTTTTGAACCCTGGGATTCGCTACCATTCGAAGTCTCAAGATATTTTGACAGGTTAAAGCTGGCATGTTTTCCAGCGCCCGTCGCCATAGCGGTTGTATGTCCAGCCATGGCATATACCCCACTACTGCATGTAGCATATTCATGCCAAGTTTTGAAAGAAAACTGGCCAGTCGAAAGTTTCATGAATTGATCCATCAAATTGATGGTCGAAAATGGGCACCATCACTTTGCGGCTCGGGAGGCACCTGCTTTGGCCTGGCCGTGTTGCGCTGGCACCCAAGTGGCTGAGCAAGGATGGAAGAGGAGTAAGGGGTTCATGGTTTGTATCTGGGTTATATATAAAAATCAACCGTGCAGTTCATTCCCTTAGCTATATAATAGGGATTTCCTCAAATTGGGAGATCCCCACAACTATACGTTGCATGAAAGACTCAAAATTGTATTTTTTGGATGATTGTACATGGGATATCATCACATGTAATGTTAACCCGTATTTATATATTTCTCCATCAGGGACCCAACCATAAACAATAGAATGGTAAGGAGGAATACCTTAATTTGATAGATTGGCTCTTGGAGGTGCATCACACTTAGTAAATGTGGTCTATATAACAATTAATTATATAATGGGATTGTATGAGGATATATGGATTCAGAACCAGTTATAAGTGGGATGCACATCCATCCAAGTTAAATGGTTCCTACAAGGAGTCAACGTGTCAGACACCAACCTATGCCAAAGTTAAACACTGGGGATATTTGGGGGTAATCTCATCCCTTCATAATGTGTGGGGTTGCATGGGAACTTTATTATATTTAGATTCTATAATGCTAGGATCTCCCCCACGCATTGGTTTCCCAAAAAAAATATAAAGATATTGGATCTCACATTCAGGGCCGGTCCTTTGCACCGGCTCTGGATGCCCGGGTCAACGTCTGGGCTTCCACCGCATCTTCTTGGTAAAGCTTCATGCGCTGCTGCGCCAGCTCGCATGCGGCGGTCAAGGCATCCAAATCGGCTCCGACAAACTCCTGGCAGGACAGGTTGGTTGTGTAGTATGTTAGCAATGGGTTGGCCAGTTTGTTTGAAGAAAAACACAATGTGTAGTGAACTCCTTGTTCCCATTGGCAGTTTTCTGCGTGAGTTGCAGAAAGCTGCGTTCCAACTCGTCTGCATGTCCCTTGAAGCTCTGACCTTGGTGGGCTAAGTAAGATGGGAGTGTAAGTATTTTACATTCTTGAAATGTGGCAATATATACATATATCCCAACTCTTACCATATTTTTAAACACCCGCAGTGAATGAGCCTAGTGGCACAAGGCATCCTGGTGCTTTAAGTGGGCAAGCTTCACAGGCCACATGCGTGAGTTCTGAAGATCGCTGTTCAGCCTGTTGAGGATCCACAGGGCCTTTGCCCGTGGCTCTTCAGGCACCTCATTCCTCAGTAGAGAATATGTATCAACCCCGTATTTTGCCACGCAGGGATGAGTTCAAGATGCTTTTAGATAATGCTACTCACTGACATACCATGCCCAGTTTGGGGTTAATTACCATGTTTAAGTCTATCCCAGGCTTATGGCTCCGGAATATAGGAAATATAGCTATCGATTAACCATCAATATAATATTATAATCTAGGTGAATGAGGTTCACACATCACACAATTTGGATTTTGGAATGTCTAAAGATTTTCGCAGTTTTGCGGGGTCAGCCCACCCGAATCCGAGGTACCCATTATAGATAACCCACCAACAACAACCAATAAGGGTTTGTGAATCATTTTCTTATATTCTTATCTTATGTATGGTTGCTTGAATCCCCATAATGGTATATCGAGAATCTTTCGCCTTGGGGCTGCTGCACCATCGCCATCTCCAGTCCTGGGCTTGGGGGCCTTCTTCGGAGCCGGCTTTCCAGGAGCTGCGTCAGGTGCACTGGAAGCCAATCCGCCAGCGACGGCGGGTGCCCCAGTACCCTCTTGCTTCGCGGGCTGGAGGCGGAGAGGCTCATTCATCACAGTGGGTCCAAAGTCACCCATGTCGGATGTGAACCGTTCTGCCTAGCCAGGGACCCCTATATTTTTTCTAAAATGCGAACATACGTGTTTTCATTGTTTCATGGGGGGGGCCATTACAAACATCATAACTCAGGCACCTGCTCACCATGGGTCTCACCAGAAACTTCCATCGTAACTCGATCTTCGTGCTCATCTTCAGCTACGCTCTCAAGATCTACTAGCACGTAGAACATCATAGCACTCAGATCTCCAGGGGCATCCGGGTGTTCTTTGTACTGGTTAGAACGGGTTTTCTCATCGATTATGCGCTGCACGATCTGCGCATCATTGTGCATGGCCATCAACTGTGCTCGTGTTTTCCATCCTAGGCATTTCAACAAGGGTGTCACCCTACGTAGTTGGTTAAGCAAAAAAAAAGTGTGTACCAGAACAAGGCGCAGGGAATCCTACTGAAATTCCATGTGCCCCCTCCTATGTCCTATGATCAGTGAAATTTCAACATCTTGTGGGCTAACTGAGGTTTGGTCCATGCCGGGTTCTTCCAATGTTGCGATCGGTCCGGGTCCTGGAGCATCTCAGCGAAAGCCTCAGTATGAGAGGAAACAAAAAATGTTGAAGGGGCTCCATGACAGAAATGGTTCGGATTGGTTAGTTGACCTGGAACCCCGGATTAGTTTCAAATAAGTTGATCATATATAATATATATAGACCATGTGGGCTCCATATATAATCCAAAATCATGATCACCAAGTAACTTAGACCAGTCCTTCCCTGACCGAAGAAAAGCTTGGAAGACTGCATTTTTGGCAGCACGACTCCTGGACTTAACCGCTTGATTCCATGACTCAAGGATATCGGCCGGGATCTCGAAGTTTTCGCTGGACTCCAACTGCCTTATTCCAGAGCAATCGGGGTTTTGGTGACAGACTTTACTACCCCCATCCCATGGTTTGTTTCTTAATGTTATGATCATGAACCAGCTGCAAGCAACACTTCAAACAATCATCAAATTCCCGAACAATAATCAAATGGTAACGGTTTTCATTTTTTTGTGAACCTATTGATTTGGAAGATCACTAAATCATTGATGGCCTCTTCATCTGTGCGTAGTGCGCCTGTCTCTCCTTGTAGGATCCAAACGTCACTTCCACACCAGCCTCAAAAGCGGTGAGGTACCAGGGTACACTTTTTTTTTGAAAAAAAACTGTCATGAAAAAACTTTTGGTTCTTAATCCAATTGAGAAACTGGTGCATGAACTTGGATCTGGCTGGCAAGTGTTCCAGCTGGCACCAAAGCAGTGGAATGAGTGGTAGTAGAGGCTGGCGGTGTTGCTGCTGCAGTCGATGCTGTGGTTGCTGAAGGTGAATTGCTGCCAGTTGATGCTGGTGAAGTGGGTGTGCTTGCAGGTGGTGTTGGCGCTCGTGGTGCTGCTGTTGACACGGGTGCTGGTGGTGCTGCCTTTGCTTCTGGTGCTTTCAAGATTGAGGCAGGGGGAGAATGCTCCGCTGCAAGAGGGATGGTGGTCACTGCAGAACTGGCAGGGCACAGTGCTGGTGCCGTGGGCGCTGCTGGGGCTGCTGTGGAGGCGGTGTTCACAGCAAGGTTGTCCACTGCCGGGCTCTTGTGCACCATGACTTCAGGTGAGAAGGTCACTTTCTTGGACTGTGGCTCATGTGTCTCAGGGCCGGGTGTCACTGGACCAGGTGCCACTGCTTTGGGCTCTGCAACTGCGACTGCTGCTGTCTCTGCAGGGTTGGGGTCAGGCATGGAATTCTCCAGACTAGGCTTCGAGGAGGGTCTCTCTAACCACAGTAAGAAAGAGACTAGCTCCTCATCTTCATCATGTTCCCCAAACTCAGGGAGTTGCTCCTCAGGGGGAAGGTCGAAGATCTCCGTCCTCAGCCACTGTTGGTACTGTGGAAACAAGGGGTCATGCTTGATCTTCTCAATCCTCTGCTTCATCTCTACTTCATCCATCTTGGCCACCCAGTTTCGAAGGCGTTCTTCCCGTTCAGCTTCTGTCTCTGGAGTCTTTTGTGCATTGGTAGTCTTTGGTGGGACAGGCATGGAAACTTTGGCACCTGTCGGAGGAGTGCCGTCAGTGCTTAGCGAACTGGCCATCCCTTGAGGAGCGCCAGGGGCGGGGGGCACTGCATTTGCTTTGCTCTGTGGTGCGGAGGCTTTGGCTGGAGGTGGAGGTGGGCTAGTGGTTGTGGTAGTTGGTGCAGGTGGGTGGGGAGCTTTGCTGATGGGTGCAGGTTTGCTGATTGGTGGTGCGGCTGGGGTCTTGGGCACAGCAGGGACCGTTGGCTCACTGAGTTCCACCTTTGTGGTCGGGCGAGGCATCGATCTTCTCAAGGCTGCTGCTGCATTTTGTGATGGCTTCATTTCCATCTTAACACCAACAGCTTTGGGGACACCACAATGGGCATTCACATAGGCTGGTTGATGGGGAACCCCCAAAGGTTTTGCAGGGGGTGCTGCTGGCGTTGGTGGCCGAGGAAGATCACGTGTCTTCAGCGGTGGAGGCATCGGGAGCTGGGAGGTCAGGCTAGCTGGTGCTTTTGCCTGCGGGGTTGCAGGAGGTCTGCCTACAACCCCTCCCTTCACTGCACATGCTTTGTCACTGTGAAGTGCTTCGGTCTTGGCCTTCTTCAGCGGTGTAGCACTAGGTGGTGGCATTGCATCTGGCAATGGGGGTGCTGTGCTTTTGGCCTTCTTGTTGGAAGTAGGCATGATGGGGGATTGGTGTCCATCAGGTCTTGGAGGCACTTGTGACATCACAGGGGCTGATGTCTTCGGAGGGCATGGAGGGCACAAAGGACTCGTAGGGCTCCCGTGGCTGGACACTGGCTCAGCGCTAATAGGAGACACCGACCTTGGGCAAAGAGATCCATCATGTGGGAAACAATACGATTGAACCCATCAGCATATACCTATGGTGTAAGGAAATAAATGAAATAAAGCTAAATACCCTTTGTATGGGGTTGTTTGATTGTTTTAAATTTCCCAATGGGGTTATGTTTATGTGTTGAGTGTATTAATCAAATCCAATTTTATGATGACAAGACACTCCATGAGCTTCATCAATGAATCATCATGAGGTGAGAAATCCAGGTTCGTTGGCCACATGACTTCGGATGCCTGCACCCGAACTCAAACCATGAAAACAGTGGGGACATGAGCATACATGTGGCTGAGGTTGACCACATGTCTTTTACATGGTTTTACATCCATGCCTGGGACTCAGAAAAGGGAACCGTGGTGGCCTGAGAATCTTCCTGCACATGTGGGGGTAGCGACACCCCTCATATTAAAAAGGAACATCCCGAATTGGACAAGATGAAACAAACATAAATAATCTGATGTGGTATTTTGAGCATGTTTTGGGAATTCAAAAACCCCTTTAAACTCGCACCATCCTAGAGAATCAAAAGTCCTCCGCAGGGCTGAACGCAGGAGGCGATGTCATTGACCGTGTGGCTGGAGGCGTTGTGAATGCCTCACCGGGGCCGAGGCAAAACCCCACCTGTCTACAAAAGGCATGCCCAGTATGTAACCCATAAATATCTAGGTATCATCCCATTACATAATATTAAGTCATAATTCCTTATATGTGATCCAAATATATGGGCTCTTTATAAGGATACACAGAAAAATAATTAGCCAAAACATGAACAATACTTGCCTCAGCGGCTCCTGGGAACCGGTCAAAGAATGCCTTCTTGGAAGCTGCCCCGCACGGGCTGAAAGAAACATTGGGCTCCTGGAACATGCACACCCCAATCTACTAATAAAGAAACAATTGGTGGAACATAGGCGCATATATTAACACACTTGTTTTTTATTATATATCTGTCCTCCACCGGCATCGGTCGAGACTTCCCCATGGCTCCCCCAAATCTACTCACCGAGCAAAATGGTGCGTGCTGAGGCTCAGATGTTACATGGGGCACCCAAAACCTATCCGATGCTATCTGACGCTATCTGACGGTGGGGCCCTCGTGAATGAATTGTTTTGAGGGACCGCCAGGGTCCCATCTGACGCTATCCGACGCTATCTGACGCGCATCATTTTCCATTTGTATTGCCAGGGTTGTATCTGATGGTATCTGACGCTATCTTACGTACAAGTAGTAACATTTTTTCGGGGAGTTGAAGGAAAATGATATGCATCAGATAGCACGGATAGCCAGTAAGATGGTAAGCTAGTATAATGAGTCATCATGGTTGCAAGTTTGTGTACTCATCAAATTTGTTTTTTTAACTGGAGTCATTGCAGCATAGTTTGCGTTCAACCACCACCACATTGACAAATATGGGGTGTTCTTTGAATTGATGACCACAAGCTCTGGGCTTTAGGTGGCCGTTGGGATATCATGAAATATCAGCACGGTGGGCCTTGCCTCGCCGTTCATTTAAATAAGTTTCCAGCCAGACAATCACTGGCTCCATATCAGCGTCGTCCCAAGTGTCTGGGGCATGGTTGATCAATGCCGACGTCAGCGGACGTGGAGCAGCAGTTGGATCATGCAAAGGTGACCAGGAGTCACGGACCTGGGTGTACAATGGAAGAATCAGGTCGGGTCATGTTGCCCATACTATATAGACAAAGGAGTGGGAGATTGGAACCCTAGCCGGCAACATACTTGTCTTGTGGATAGTTGATCTGTGTTGACCCTTCTTCATGTGGAAAACATGTGACAGGAGGTCCAATGGTTGAGGGCAACTTTCCGGCTGAAAGAAATCATGGCATGGACATGGCCATGTTCTCTATGCATCACCCATGCAGTTGCACAACCCGAGAAGATCCAAGAGGTCAACACTCTTGTTAAAGCCATCGGTCAGGTGGCTGACATGTTTTTCCCTACTTTTGTAATGCAAAAATAATTAATCCTGTTCTCAAGAAACTGGTAAATTCATGGGTGTATTCATTCATCGATGATGTTTATCTTTTATAAACCCCAGGTTTGAATGCCTCAAGCTTTGATTGAAAGACTAGGGGCGGCTCTGGCAAACCGTATTGGATAAGCTTGTGATGCCTTCAACCGCTTTCCACCCTGAAATCGCCGAAGTCCCCTCCGATCATAGTAGTGCCTCACCAAGCCATTTCCTCTGGCATATCGGTTACGCCGGAGCCTCCTGCATGCGGCAGCTCAATATATAACATGGATTTCAACAACACATAGTATGATTAATTGTGATTATTGTCATATGGATTGAATCCTGTGCCAATTGGTAGATGGCCTATCCCATTACGAACCCATTGGCAGTTCATTATATAATCAAATTCTTACATCCACGATATACAAGTTGAAGGTTTTGTTTGGATGTTTTTGGTACAGTGCAACCAAATTGGAAATAACATGAAGAGGAACCCAGAAATAAGGTCCTTTGTAGGTTTCCTATGAAGTTGGAGTTGCTCCAAAGGCGCACTGGTTTTGGTGTAGAGGATCCAAACTCGCCCAGCCAAGTAAATGCATCGTAGATGTGGAAATAGGCAAAGATTTCGGCAAGTCGGGGATGCGAAGGTAACTCAGCTAGTCCAAAATCTTGGGATGTTAAAACGATTGAAACCAAAACAACACATCAGAGTTAATTAAGATCCGAACCAGTGACGTCATGGGGTTCTCAATGAGGAAGAACGCGCTTTGGTGGATGATGGCGTAAATCAGCATGGCACACTTAGTTTTGCAGGGCAATCCTCTCCACAAATGAAGCAAACAACTCAACAATTGTATAGTATTGTCTATTTGTGTTTCCCATTGTTTTGTGGATGTTTTTCCAACCGACCGTCAACCACACCCAAACTAGGTCCAGATCCAAAACTGAGTAAGTTTCAATTTCTTGAATTAGTCCCATGCAGGCCACATTGGAACAGAACAAAAAGGGGTAACCACTTCAAATATACTTACATTCCACTGGATCATGGGGATTCATCACCCACGCAGAAAAGATTGCCCCTAATAGAAGATGGTCATCAGCCATTCTTTGTTTGGTTGTTGGGGAATAAAAAATGAATATACTTTTGGGTGGCATCTGGCTCCCTATGACTAGAAACCGTTAATGTTGTTGATATCCCAAAATTTGAATATATATATACCATAGAGGGTTAACAACCAACTTTCTATAATGGATAGTTGTGTTCACCTTGATAATATGTACATGCATAATATATTATATATAAGATCAAAATTTAATATACCACACCTCGTATACCTATAATTCACCACCAGAACCCGTGGTACTGAACAAGCAGCACGGCTCACCAAGGTGTTGGCCTGGCCAGTTGCCTTCGCATTCCTGGGCCGGGTAGCTCTGGATGTGTCCAGTGCAGGTTTCAACAGACCATGGAAGTACAACATTTCACTATGGGGCTGCAAAAATAAATTCCAACAGGGTTGGAGTTCTATTTTTCCGTTTCTTAATGGGGTAAGTTTGGGATGTGCTCTATAGTTGGTCCCCACATTTGGGATGGTGTCTTCTCACATGGTCCAAGCATCGTTCCAAGAGGGTTTTCAAGGCTCCGTCGACTCGTTCCTCCTCGGTTTTGGGCAAAGGGATTAGTCAACTGGGTCTGGTGTTAGTATGGTGTTAGTAATTATATTATCATTCTTGGGTTTCCATCAAAAAGAAGATTTCAATAACGTTGAACTTCACAACACATACCTTTTTTGATACGCATCTTGTTCAACTTGTCTTGTTAGGCAAGGGGACTGTTGACCAATTTGGTAGCCCTGTTCAATCCAAGGTGCTGTTGATGGTCACCCATGTACTGCACGGTATCCCCATGGTCACTAGTCCAGTTGCACATATTTGCATGATGGCCAGCAAGTGGCGGCAGAAGCCGATTGGAGTCAACACATCCTTAGGCGAAGACAAGGGCAAATGTCAAAGAATGTTGGTAATCCAGGGCGCATACATGCACATACCTACCTTGAGCTAGAGGACATACAAGGGTGAAGACTTGGGTATATCGGTATATATTTCAATATTCATCATGTCAAGGGACATCAGCTTCGTCACGGGACAGATCCAGGGTGCATGCGCGCATGCCTTCCTCGGCCCATGCCTTTGACAACTTAGCCTTTCCGGCAAAGCAATCCACCAGGCTATATTTGCCCGGCGTGTGCACGAATGCCTGTCAAGAGCAGGATGCAACCCCAAAAATTGGAATCCAACACAATTAATAACCCACTACTTAGATAGTTTTTTTTCAAAGGAAGAGGTGATAAAAAAACACACATATGGGCCGTGGGGAATATAATATTGATCTAGGCTGGGATGATCTGGGTATATTTAAACCCAACTCCAAACGCCTGGCTGAGTATGCTCATCAGAGCCCACAGCCGGAAAGGCAAACCAGTAGCATGTATTGCTCCATGTGGAATCCGGCGGGGTATGCAAACCGGCACCCGCTCCTCCTCTTCCTGGTCGACATCATCATGCCTTAGTATATATCGTATATATTTGATTTCTGATACAACATCGAATCAACTTATATTTCACATCTGACCCCATGAAAAGGTATCCAACGATAAAGGATAGACTCACCATGGTAGAAAAACAAATTCATTCAAGTTGCACCCTCTTTGGCTTTGGCATTCTCGAATGGAGGGATGCACCAAATCGATCGAACCGAACACTGCTGAGGCTAGATCAGAACACTGCATTTGCTACATGCTCAAGGTGCCGCAGCTGCCGGCCAATCAAAGTACTGTTGAAATATTTGGATATTTTGGTCGTGCAAAACGCTTACACATGTCTTTTTTTGAAGACCACCCTGCATCTCATGTGACTATTGCAAACTTCGCACTTTGCGATTGCAACCTGATCCCAAATAATTTGGTAGGCAAAACAACCACATGTGTCTCATAGCGCCAGCAGCACAAAGATATGATTAATGTGAAGACTTGTTACGTACATACAACATATATGTTTAAAATTTTCAAACTCTACTCTAGCAGCGGGAAAAACTATGAGACACAAAGTGGCGAGTCCTCATTGCATGAAGCCAGTAAACTAGTCAGTGCAATCAGCACTGCTGGGAGTGGCAACTTTTCGGGCCCTCGGTTTGGAACGGAACTGCCCGCACAGTTCGTTGACCGTGCCTCGCAGCTTGAAGTGCTGGACAGCTGCTGCTGCTTGCTTGCGTGCAAACTCCTTGTCATTGTTCTCGTTTCCAGCAAGTGCTTTTCGATAAGCGGACGAATATATGTGATTGTGTGTCACGTGGCTGGGGGGAATACGTTCTTCTTCTGCTGCATCTGTAGGCTTTCTGGGTCGCTTGGGCACACTTGCATCAGGCATGGGTGAACGGGAGGGTGCTGACGCTGCTGATGGTGATGCTGTGGACGCTGCACCGCGGACTGCTTTCTGCTTGGGCTTGGGTGTTGTCTTTCTCTTGGGTGCTGCTTTTGCTTTTGAAGCCTTGGGTGACTTGGCCTTGCTGGCACCTACCATAGCCTTTGCTTTCTCTACATTCTTACCAGTTGCCCTCGCCCTGGCCTTGGCACTGGCCTTGGCTTTGGGCGCAGATTTAGCCTTTGGTTTGCGTCCCCTTGTCTTACCACTAGCTTGGCCCTGCTCTGAAAACACTGGTGGCTCCGAACCCTGAACCTCTTGCTGGATCTCCTTCATGTAGGAAGGCTCTGCAGGCAAAGGATACTTGTCCATGCCGTCCTGCACAGCACAGCCAGGCATGCTGGACCAGTGGATTGGCAGGGAAGCTCAATCGTTGGATTTGGCTCTTCTTAGCCGGAGGCTTTCATACACATGGAGAATGAACTATAATCTATAATTCACATGTAATCCACGTGTAGTCCACATAAAACTCCAAGTTTAAACTTGGGGATACCAACCGGTTAACTTACTAACTTGGGGCAAAACAAATATTATGCATGTTAAAAAACAGACCAGGCAAAACTAGAACCATATGTCTCATGATTTCCATAGCCCATCCGTTTCAACCCTCCAAGCACCATCGACATATAATATATATATATATAAACTGTCCTTGGTGTCAGAAGGATGAAGATCCGTGTCAGGCTCAGGTGCAGGCGAAAGATACATCTCCTGCCAGCTTAGTGGGTGTGGTTGATCAAATAAGCTATTTTTGTTTACTGGATGGGTGTGTAACATATACACATGTATTCTATATGCACAGATAGATCAATATTTTGTGGTGCCCATATCAAGGGGTTATTAATACATGCATGAAATGTATTTTGAGACCTGGCCAGACAGAACTCAGTCCTTGCCATCAGCATGACCATGATCTGCATTGCATCCGTCCTGCGGTGGCGCCCGATTTGGCAGAGGGCTGCTGAAGGGGTTGTATCCCTTTGTTTTTAGATATTGTGGATGGAAGAAATCCTGCATAAATGGTTTATCCCCTTATAATCCCATCATTTGCAGTGTTTGGTTGTTACCTATACTTGCTGGTGGTTAGCTTTGTGCTTTTGTGCCTGCTGAGCTTTTTTGATGATTTTGAACACCCACGCATCTAAGCATCTACCCCATGACTACAGCTGCCTCTTCATAAGTCGGAAAT
>Ga0126342_10017443_pt1 | contig 12416 bp, 10 predicted proteins | sample Cyp1metagenome_FD_92528 | JGI IMG/M metagenome (GOLD analysis project Ga0126342, IMG submission 92528) | Coral microbial communities from Lord Howe Island, Old Settlement Bay, Australia - Cyphastrea 1 metagenome | ecosystem: Host-associated > Invertebrates > Cnidaria > Coral ... | reverse complement strand
CCTAAATTGGAGGTACTGTACCATATAAGGCCATATTTTGTGGGGATATTCCCTTACATAGGCCTTATATAGGCCTTATATATGGTAGGTACCTCCAATTTAGGTTCCTGAAATGGCCATTGAATATAGTCTTGAAATGTCCCATACCGAAATCCCGTACAGTTCCAAATTCGCATAACTGTTCATAATGCATATATGCATGCCGTGTATGCAAAATTGCCAATCTTGGATACCCTGCGAACGAAAAAACCATATGTGAGCTGGTGCAATGGTTTCATTTCACCCCAAATACAACTAAGTATACCATTACATGGAGCACAGAAACAGATTCTAGATGTACCCTCTGGTAATTTGTTACATAGCTATTGAAAATGCCCCAGTCGAAATAATTGATTCACTCATTAATAGCATGGTGGATCTTTCCATAAACATTGGTTTTTTTCTTACTGCTGCGTTTGACGTAGGGTTGCTGGATGGGTTGCTGGGGGTTGCTGGGATAGGTTGATTTACCGTTTTTAACAATGGTGATTTTTCTGTGAGTTTACCAGGGGTAAATCTGATGATTTCCATGTCCATAATTTACCAATTTTTCTTTCAAAAAATCGACCCATAATTTACATGTTTAATCCCCATGTTTAATGATAATCCCCCCAAAAATAGGGAGAAAATGGTAGATAATGGTGATCATATCTATCATTAAAATATGGGATTATCACCATTATCTCACCCATTTTCTCCCTATTATAATGGGATTATTATTAAAAATAATTATCTCCATATGATAATCCCATTTTGATCCTCTGAAGTATACCCATTGTACCAGCAAGGTTTCTTCGTTTTGGAAATGTTTCTCAATTTACGAAACTTATCTGCACCATTTGGAAATGATATGGCTATGGATCAATACCTATTAATACAACTTTTAGGGGGATGAACATCAATTTACCAGCTATTTTGATGTGAACTACAGGGGTACAGGGTTTTGACCCACTGCCATATCTCAATTTTGAACCAATTTTAGATGTTTCTCAAGGTCGGCACTCCAACGTACCTTTCCCTTCCCGTCCCACACCTTGCGACGCGAAGGAACCGCGCAAGGGTGGCGACAGCACCGGCAGCAACGGACGCTGCAAAGCTTCGAAGTGGCTGGCAACTTTGAGGCGCAGCAGAAAGGCTCCGGTCACCTCTGGATGACCGAATTCGACCCAAAGACCTGGGGAAAAAGCCATAGATTTGATGGGAAAATGATGGAAAATGTAGGGAAACTATGGGACAATATTGGGACATATAGAACAACTTCTGATTCTCATGGGAAACTATGGGAAAATATGTGCACATATGTGGAAACAGCGCGGAAAATTCTCGGAAAGTGACAAGTCGCAGCATTGGATAGACACCATCATATCCATCATATCCCCATAAATCCCTATGGATTATATCCCTACAGATCCCATATCCCCATCATATCCCCATCATATCCCCATCATATCCCCATCATATCCCTATGAAAAATCCCTGTGAAAAATCCCCTGGACCAAACTCCATCGACCAGGCGTCCCTGCTTCTGTAAGCCACAGTCGGACGGCAAAGTTCAACTTACCAGAGGCCTCCATGTCCATCACCCCATCAACCTCCTCAATCAGGCCCCCAGTGACGTGAATGTTGCTGAAAGTACAACCCAATTTTTGTATGGATAATATGGAAATATCCCCCAATTCCACCAATTTTTGTTTGGAGCTTTTTTGCACCCATAGTTATTGGAGTTATTTGCACCAGCTTAGCTATCTAAGGAGCACTGTATATACAATATATATATATATACACCTACCTTTCATGGGATGGGTTCAGTTCAGGATCTTCATAGTGAAATGAAAGGATATCTGGGAAAAACTTGGGAACATGATGGGGAAAATATTGGAACATGATGATGAAGCTGTTTTTTGTATCTTTCACGGGATACCCTCTGGAAATCTAACAAAGCGAACTGGAAAACCATCAATTTTGGTAAATCACAAAGGACAATGGGTCAGTTTTCATGGCTATCTTTCATGGGATATACCATCTGCTATTTAACAATATTTAACATAGCCATGGAAAATTGTCCATTTATAGATGGTTTACCCATGAAAAATGACGATTTTCCATCGTTTTTTGTATGTTTACCAGAGGGTATCATAGGATGATGACATAGGCTCAAACCGGTGGATTTCTGTCAGAGCTGTGGATTTCTGAACATGTTGGGTCAACAGCATGGCATCCACTGCTGAATCATCAACCTTCTCAAACGACCATAGAATGGGTACCCTCTGGTTATTTGACATAGCCATGGGAAATGGCCCATTTATAGATGGTTTGCCTATTAAACATGGTGATTTTCCATGGCTATGTTAAATGACCAGATGGTATAGAGCCCATTTTCCATTGCCAATCAGCCAGATACCCTGCAAAAAATGACAACTTCTTTGCTGGTGAAAGTAGGTAGATATTCCCATTAATACCAAAAGACTAGCTAGGATTAGTTTGTACCCATCTAAGATTGACCTAGCAACCAGTATTCATCATTAAAGATTGACCTAGTTTCCGACACAGCCATGTTTGGTTGGTTAGTTGTAACCAACATCACTTAGTTACGGTGCACTTGGAGTGATTCGGATTCCACCATCAGTGACATTTTTGTGGCGGAACTGCACCAGTATTAGTATTGGCTTGAACTGCGGAGTTTCGAGATGTCTGCTGTTTTTCTTGAATGAACAAATAGCATCAAGTTGCACTGGCATGTCATGTCTGAGTAGAAAAATCATGCAACGACATTGTAACATACCTGGTTGGTGGTTGACCTACCCCTCTGAAAAGTGATGGAGTGAAAGTCAGTTGGGATGATGACATTCCCAACTGAATGGAAAGTCAAAATCCATTCATGTTCCAAACCACCAACCAGATACTTATGCCATCTTCTGCTGATACATCTGATATGCGACTCCGGCGAAGCCTAGGATCTTGGTGTAATGTGGCGACCGAAAACCAACCCTTGTGGATTTTCCAATTGAGACCTTAGTTTTCATAGGGATTTTCCAATTGGGAAGGGTAGTTCAATGCAAACATGAGCAAGTCAGTTCATCCATAGCCGATAAGAAACTTACAAAAACTGAGAATATGTCAATATTTGTTCTTCTGTTCCCCTTTCAGAGTTCCCCTTTCAGAGCTTCTGTTAGATCTTATCACCCAATATCCATTGATATCCCACCAATAGTCCCAAAAAACATATCCATGGTCCCACTATTCCAGCATTTTTTGGATAAATCCAATTCTTTCTACAAAGTGGGGCCCCCTAGATAGCTAAGTTGGTTTATAAACCATAACAAAACCCCCAGTAACTAGTTCGTTATATCTATACCATAAACCATTGAATTCAACCACTTATAAACCAACTGAACGCTATCGAACGGGGGCCCCACTTTCTAGGTTTAATTTCTGTTTCATCCGATGGATTTTCATGGTGAAATCACAATTTCTGGTGGTAAAAAATCACCATAATTCTGCTGCGTGCTTAAATCATCTGAAAATTCCACCCTTAAATTCTCTGGTTGGTGGATTCATATATATATATGGCTTTAATATGGTTCAATATGGCTTAATATGGGATAATAATGGGGTAACAATACTGGTTGGTGGTTGAGCCCTACCCCTCTGAAAAATGATGGAGTGAAAGTCAGTTGGGATGATTTTTCATTCCAAACTGAATGGAAAGTCATAATCCATTCATGTTCCAAACCACCAACCAGGTATATTATATATGATATTACCATATTAATATTCCCATAGTAAGTTTGTCAATATATCTACCATAATCATCCATAATCCATTCAGGTTCCAAAGCACCACCCAGTATGGGTTTTTCATTTTTAATGGCTAAATCCACGAACTAAATCACCATTTTCCGGTTCGCAAACTGTTGACATCATCAGAGGCTAAATCCACCCTGGTTTTCTTTTGGTTTCGAGCATCCATCCGATGTTCCAACGGCTGCCCCTCCAGACTCAACACCTCCAGGTCCAACGGAACTGCGTTGCTGCAGGGAAACTCGTCGCGTTTCCAGAGACCGAATTCGTTCCTTGGCCCGTGGAACCTGGACTGGTTGGTGGTTGACCTACCCCCAACACCTCAGCTCAAAACCCAGGGCTCTTGGGTACTGTTCAGTGGTAAATTATCATCTTTCACTAACCTAAAACTGGTTGGTGGTTTCAACCTACCCCCCAAAAAATATGAGTTCGCCAGATTGGATCATCATCCCAACTCTTGGGGAAAATAAAATTCATGTTCCAAACCACCAATCAGTGGAGATAAATAGGCCATTTAAAGGATGTAAGTTGAATACCAGCAAAGATTGTTTAGGGCTAGAACGAGATTTCACAATTTGTTGGCATAGAATCTGGTTGAATGATAAGAATTCACTAGCCCTTTGGGGATGAGTTCCCTGTAAACCATCAATCATTCCAGTGACAGAAAACGACGTGAAGTCATGATCAAACACATCCAGACATATGTTCAGCGATAATCCACTAGATTTCAATGATTATAGCCCTCATTATATTCCCATATGGATATTTACGACTGGATTAATAAACCTTGATTAAAGGGTACCATAAAAAAACATCAGATCTTCACTATTTGGGTAACCCCGATAATTAAGAAACAATGGTTTATTACTCCCTGGTTGACATCAACCAAGTGTTGGAACTCCCCATCAACCATGGCATAACCTGGTTGGTGGTTTCAGCCCCTCGGAAAAATATGAAAGTCAATGGGAAGGATGACATCCCATATATTATGGAAAATAAAAGTCATGTTTGAAACCACCAACCAGATAACTTATTCTTAGATGTTAGTTTCATATAATTTCATGGGGGGACGGTAGATATAGCAAATACCCAACGATGATGAGTGACGGATATGATGACCAGCTTGAGCTGGTCGTTGACCCATTTGGATTGCAAGGCCAACCCACAAAATGACACCGCGCTGGCCACAAACGCTTTCAGGGCTACACAAAGGGCAACCGGTCCTGTCGAATCAGAATGACAACATAGGTGGCCTCAAAATCTGATAGCTTCTCCGGCTTATCATCAATTTTCCAAGCTTGCCATTGAAATCGGTTTGTGCCGCCATTTTTTTTTGATCAACCCCATCTGTGGATTGTCGGTTAGCTTGTTATATGACCATGGTTGGTCGAACCAGTTCTACAAAGTGGGGCCCCCTAGATAGCTAAGTTGGTTTATAACTCCAATGTCACGAACTGGTTTATGGTACGCACATAACGAACTAGTTATTGGGGCTTTTGTTAAGCAACTTAGCTATCAAACGGGGGCCCCACTTTGTAGATCTTGCCAGTATATACCACAATCTCCAATTTTTCGAAAAGATAATGGATAATTTCCAGTATATACCACATTCTCCAGATCTTAGCTATCCAGGGGGCTCAACCTTGGACCATTTTATCATTTTGTTCGACCTCGTAGCCTGGCTTAGCCTCACCATGTACCCTGCCATGGCACCGACATCCAACAGAAATGGGAAACCACTCGCCGTTTTGGACCTGTCGCCAACTTTCGGTGTCTGAACTCGTGGAAAGGCGCAACATTCAATGGAAACATAGAAGATCTATGAATATCTATAATATACATATACATATATATATATGTCAGCTATATATGGTCATCATCTACAAAATATCTATCAAATAGATCAAGTTTTCTATAAATCATCAACGATCTTGTCGTGAAACTGCGTAGCTCCAAACGCACCGCTCCCTGCCGATCTGACCCGGCTTAAGCTACACTGCTACAGCATAAAATATCTCACTGTACCCTCTAAAAATGCCTGGTTTAAAACAATAAAAACTAATTTATTTATATGTATATGTATATGTATATGTATGTGTATATGTATATGTATATATGATTGTGTATATATATATATATCCTATAATATCCTACACCTTCCTATATTACATTTAATTTTTTCATAGTAAAAACAAAATCAAACAAAATCCTCACTGGATGGGTAGGTCCCGCCTCGCTGGGGAGGCATTGTCGCAGGCATAGCCGCAGCCTTGGTTTCGAGTTGAATAGAAGTAGAGTAGTCAACAAATCACTGTCATCAAATTGTATCCATTATCCACTTAGTAACAAATTATGGGCTACTTGAGCATTTATGAATATATCCACCCAAAGTAGCAATGTTGTAACCATATAAATGTTAACTACTGTAGCACTAAATGTTGTTATGGTTAAACACATTGCTACTACAACATCGCTAGTATAAATGTGTAACCATTTATAAATATATATAGCCATCCAATGTTGTAACCATAGTGCTGGAATACCCTCTGGTGAACTAACATAGCAATTGAAAATGGCCATTTATAGTGGATTTTCCCATGAAAAATGGTGATTTTCCATTGCTATGTTAGTTCACCAGAGGGTAACTGTTAAACACTCCCATTGTATTGTCCCAGTCATTCTGTGTTTTGTATCCCCTACATCTTGGTCTGACTGGGGGGTGTTTAAACGAAAAAACACGGGGATGGTATTCAAACAATACAGACTGTGTATATTATATACATATATGTATATAAATAAATATATATAAAAATTGACACATAAATAAATTCATAACTAAATATATAAAAAATAGATAAATAATGATATAAATGTATATATATATATATGTATGATTGACTTAAAACGTACAAAACACAGAAACCCTCCGGTCGTCAAACGTACAACTCACGGTCGCCGTTAACGAATCGTTCGGGGATTTCCCGGCAGCGTGCTCCGGTTGAATGATTTCCGGAGGGTAAAGGTTTCCTCAACACCTAGATGATCATCAACCAACCACATTATGGTGTTTTACTGGGATTCAATGGTGATTCAATGGCATTTAATGGCATTTAATGGGATATATGATGGTATAGCCTCTGGTAAACCAACAAGAAGCTATTGAACATGGCCAATGAAAGTTCGTTGATCTAAGAATCTATCCATAAACATGGTAGTTTTCCCATAGTTATGTAACCGTTTACCAGAGGCTAACCATCATTTTTGTCAATGATATCTCCGTTCTGCTGAGTTTGTTGGAGAATGTTGGAGAGCTTGCAGGCAAAACACGTCTGACCTGCATGCACCAGCGGCATCTCACCCGGTGGTAACCATAAATCTTCTGCCATTGGATGCTACTGAAACCTCAGTGGCAGGCTGAAGTTCTTAACCCAAGATCCAAGAGATTTGGATGGTACAAACCAGAAATTCATGAATTTAAGCTTCAACGCAAGCGTCTTATAGTGATCCGTAACAATTTTCTTGGAGCACAATCTTGCCTGGTTGGTGGTTGACCTACCCCTCTGAAAAGTGATGGAGTGAAAGTCAGTTGGGATGATGACATTCCCAACTGAATGGAAAGTCATAATCCATTCATGTTCCAAACCACCAACCAGATATCATAGAACATCTATACCATATATACCATCCATTAACCCACAATCATCAACCACCAGGTATATTATATATGGGAATATCATATATATACCATCTATACCATATATACCATCATTAATATGGGAATACCATATACCATATATATGGCATAACGGATATTCCCATCTTAATATGGTCGATACCCTCTGGTAAACATACAAAAAACTATGGAAAGATCCACCATGCTACTAATGGGAAATATCCACTATTTCTACGGCCATTTTCAATAGTTTTTATCATATATCCCATTAAATCCCATTAAATTCCATTAAATCACCATTAGAACCGATTAAAACCCATTAAAATAGTTTTTTGTATGTTTACCAGGCCGGGTACTTCCTTTATGCCCCTCCAGACATGTCCCTGTTTTCGGCGGCGGTTTGGATCACTCAAAAACAACAATGATCACCTCGGCGCCGAAAAAGCCTCTGGTAAACTGTAACACAACAATGGGAACACCAGCATTTTTAATGGGAACACCAGCATTTTTTATGGGAAAACCAGCATTTTTAATGGGAAAACCACGATTTTTAATGGGCAAACCACGATTTTTAATGGGAAAACCAGCTTTTTTTTATGGGGAAATCCACTATAAATCGCCATTTTCAATAGCAAACTGTTAGTTTACCAGAAGGTAAACATACACAAAATGATGGAAAGATCCACCATGCTATTAATGGGTAAATCAACGAACTTTCAATGGCCATGTTGAAAATGGCTTTTTGTTGGTTTACCAGAGGGTATATCCCCTAGGATATGGTTGGATATGCACTATGACACCACTTACAGTCGGGGGGAATCAAGAAGGACATATTTTCACCCCGAAAATTTCCGGGGCATTACCCCTAGAAATCCACCATTCTTGGGGATATCTTAAGCATTAACACAATGTGAGGCCCCCAAGATAGCTAAGCTGATTTATAAGTTCAATAACTATTGTTTATGGCATTTGTAACTATAGTTATTGGGGCTTATAAACAAACTTATAACTGGGGGGCCCCACTTTGCATGGATTTGCTTAAGGAACCACCAAAAAATAAGTTACAACATATTCCTTATACTATGCATTCCCCAAGTATTGGATTTTCCATGGAGAAAATGATTTCCATCTTCAGCAAATCCAAGTAAACCATCATTTGTTCACCATCATTTTCCAGAAACCATAGCTATTGAAGCCATGGCCATAGAAATAGTGGATTTACCCATTGAACATGGTGGATCTTTCCAGTTCGCTATGTTAATCCAAGCATTTTCACCATCATGTTCTATTAGTTATATTATCTATGAGTTATTATCTATTAGATATTACCATATTACCAATAATTAGGTCATGATAATAGTAATAACCAACCACAACTGATATCATCTAAATTAGATAATAATTAGATATCATCTAATACTACCAAATCAGGTTATCATAATGCTATTATGCTTTTCACCAATAATTAGTAGATATCACCATTACCTAGATAGTATTATCATTATCTAATGGATCACTAATACCTGTTATTATCTATTAGGTATTACTTAGATATTCCCTATGATTAGATTTTACCATTAGCTATTAGATCACCATTACCTAGATAGTGATTAGATATTACCTATTAGATAGGAAGTTTAGATATTACCATATCATTAAGATATAGCCAATTACTATTAGATATACTATTATTACAATTAGATATTACCATATTACCAATAATTAGATATCATCTAAGCACATCTGCCAGGTCCAGATCTGCCAGGTTTCTGAGGTATCTGCCGTCCTATTGGTGGAATCCTCCCGGGGAATTCCAGTTGTGGCGATGGAGTCATGGAGAAATTCCCCAAAAATCGCTGGATGGTGGAGATTTCCATGGGAAATTCATGGGAAATTCCCGAAGAAAATGGATGATTTCTACGGATTTCTATGGATTTCTATACGGCCCGAAATGCCTTCATCCAGCTATGGGGTAGCCCTATGACTAGCTGGATTTCCATGGGAAATTCCCAAGAAATCGATGATTTCTATGGGGGCCCTATGGCTGACTAAACCTCCATCTTTCAGATATCTTCCACCGACTTCCGGTTGAGATTGGTGAAGTCTCAGCTATGTGTGAATAAATCATCAACATCCATGGTGACTCTGGTGTTTGATAGACTATTCCAGATATTTTTTATAGATATCTTCTAGATATACGCCAGATATCTTCCAGATATATTCTAGACATTCATAGATAGCCTCTGGTAAACATACAAAAAACTATGGAACATCACCATTTTTCATGCGGCAATCCACTATTTCAATGGCAATTTTCAATAGTTTTTATCATATATCCCATTAAATCCCATTAAATTCTATTAAATCACCATTAAAACCGATGAAAACCCATCAAAATAGTTTTTTGTACCCTAGAAAATAGCTATTGAAAATGACCATAGAAATAGTGGATTTACCCATTGAAAATGGTGGATTTACCAGGCCGGGTATTTTCTACAGCTCCGTTAGTTTACTCAACCCAGTGCCACTCCGTGCCACGGCGCCACTCCGATCCGGTCATCCGCGCATCCAGAGGTGGCTCATGGCTAAGTTTACAGCTAAGTTGACCCACATAACTTGATTAACTATGGCTAAGTTGATGCACTTCTAACTTGGTGAATTCTTTGGTTTATATATATATATATAGTTGCTATGGTTTATAAATCAACTTATAGCTGGGGAATAGCATCTTGTAAGATCTAGAGAAATCACCTCAAGAGATAGAAACGTCATTCTTCAGTCTTGTTTTAGTAGGATTCTACCACTAATCTATTGATTGTGAAGTAAGTATCATCTATAGCTGGTTGGTGGTTTCAACCTACCCCTCTGAAAAATATTTTGTGGTAAGTATCATCTATAGACTTTACTTAAAACTGGTTGGTGGTTTCAACCTACCCCTCTGAAAAAAATGAGTTCGTCAGTTGGGATGATGAAATTCCCAACTGAATGGAAAAATAAAAACCATGTTCCAAACCACCAACCAGTTTTCTATATTTTTTGAGGTTACTTATAATCTCATGAAGGTTTTCAAGGTTTTTTTCATTTGCAACCTGTTCACATGTGCAGGGGATGTAGCCGTTACAAGACTTGGGGGTTTCCGACAAGTCCCCAGTCGTCACAAGGCTTTGAAGAGCCATGGCCGAAAAAGTTGGGTGATTCGGGATCCCCCCTATGACCTCAGGAAACCACCATATCTTTGTTTGAGAAGCACGGTGTCTGAAAGGGTCAGGTGGCCACATTTTCCATTGACCTACTTCAGGTTAGGCAGTTGAGTTCCTACTTCGAAATCGCGAGATGTTGACTTAGAACTTGGTGAATTCTATGGTTGAATGAGGGATATAACGAACTAGGATTCATATGGTGGTTTCCATGAATGGGGGTACCCCAATAGCTGGATGGTTTGTAATGAAAATCCTAGCAATGGATGATCTAGGGGTACCCCAATGACTCAGGAAACTTCCATATGCATTCAAAGGGTTTCTAGACCAACAAAACCTTTGGAGGGCCTCACTTTGACTTTTTTGGTGATCAAGTCAATATCCAACTGTCAATGTAGCAGCTGCGGGCTTGAAGAATGCACCCCGGTGGAGGGATTGTATTCGCAACTCGGGATGATTTGATATAAATATAGAACAATAGAAGTCCCATTAAACTTTAACTGGTTGGTATATGCTGGTTTCTAATAGTTAAATGGGATAATAAAATATGATATATGGTTTCTTACAGATGATATAGGATATATATATATATACTGGTTGGTGGTTTCAACCTAATTACCCCTCTGAAAAATTATGGAGTTCGCTACTTGGGATGATGAACTTCCCAACTGAATGGAAAGTCATAATCCATTCATGTTGCAAACCACCAACCAGCCATTAAACTTTCAGAGATTTTCCCATTCAATGGGTCATGGATGATGATTTTTCCCGTAAAACTCCAACTAAACAAGGTGTTTTCCACTAGAAATCCCAGAGTGGTCTGATGAACAACACGACATCCACGGGCAGCGAATGTCAACCGCAGCTGGCATCGGATTTGATTGTTCGGTTTACCCAGAGAGACTCTGTCGCAAACTGCCATCAACCATCATACCCTCTGGTAAACATACAAAAAACTATGGAACATCACCATTTGCCATAGGTAAATCAACTATTTCGACTGGGCCATTTTCAATAGCTATCTATGTATGTTTACCAGGCCGGGTAAACCTATGCATTTAGGGATGGTTTTAAGAAAACCACCCATCAAAATGGGACTTGGGGATGGTTTATGGCTAGAAACTGCAGGTATATCCCAAGCTGGATGAACAAACTACGGTTGAAGCCTTCGATTTTGGCAGTGGTCGAAGTAACCTTGATTCCCTGGAAGAACAGCAATGAAAATCATGGCTAAACCCAATAAATGAGCCAATATACTGGGTAGTATACTCCCCTATAGTCTAAAGTCATCAACCAACAGGGGTTTTGAACACTGCTCATACATTTCTGAATATGAAATCCCCATGTTCTGTCATGGCTAAATCCTTTGTTTTCCAACTGGCTCCCCATTGAGGAACTCGCCGAATAGCCCCTAGCTCCATTCACCGCTCCCTCTGTTGGTCTTCGGACATGATTTCGTCCAGAAAGGCACTGACGTTGGGCATTGCGCAGATCTCGGATGAATGATGAAATGATGAAGATAACATCATTTGACGATCTTTAGATGATCATGATGATCAAGATATGAAGATTTCACATTCACGCATTTTTCCCGAGAGCGTCTGAGCGCAGGGTTCTTCCAATAGTGGGGGTCTGTATCTTATCTTCTCATCTTCACATCTTCTCATCTTCACATCTGTATCTCATCTTCTCATCTTCACATCTTCT
>Ga0126342_10017442_pt1 | contig 12416 bp, 12 predicted proteins | sample Cyp1metagenome_FD_92528 | JGI IMG/M metagenome (GOLD analysis project Ga0126342, IMG submission 92528) | Coral microbial communities from Lord Howe Island, Old Settlement Bay, Australia - Cyphastrea 1 metagenome | ecosystem: Host-associated > Invertebrates > Cnidaria > Coral ... | reverse complement strand
GCAATCCCCTTGTGTTTTGATGGATTGCTGTGACCCTGCTGTGACCCGGTCGTGGCGACTTTTCCGCAAGCGGTTTGTCCACACTCAAGAAAACTGCTCTGACTTCAGCCCTCGACTGTAACTCACAGGCTCGCCACCTGAAATCCCACCTCAGGCGAGTCGGGTTGACAAGATTAAAGGAGCTCAAATTAGCAGCTTAAAGACATTCATCACGAAGGTTTTGTTTTTAAAGGCATGTTTGACCACAAATCTCGCGTAAGAACTGGATGCAATGAAAACGAAAACAACCAGTACCCCTGCGGCAAAGCAGAGGACATAGAGGACATAGAGTCATAGAGGACATAGAGGACATAGAGGACATAGAGGACATAGTCATATTATGGTGAGACGACTCGGAAGCTGATGCAATGCTGCTAGACATGACGCATTGAAGCATTGGCGCATTGGTATGTGGTCAGGCGACCTTGGTCTTTGAGATAGAGCTTTTGGGTTGGTGGCTGAGGCATGCTGAGGCATGCTGAGGCATGAGGCTGTAGGCATTCGAGAAATCCGGATCCATAGGGGATGGGGCCGGATGGGGCACATGGTGGCACCAAAGGTTGGGTGTCCAAAGATGATCTCTTTGGGGACGAGGTGTGGTGCAAGTGGCGAGAAAGCCAATTTTAGTCAATTTGGAGAGTTGAGCTGTCTTGAGCTACTTGCAAAGACAGCTTTATTGAGAATTTTCATGATTCTTCATGTTTTTTTTGGTTTTCGTTTCCACTGTTTCAAGTTCTCCTTCAGAAAGCAATATAGAAGGCACGAGTGGAGCATTCAGCACGTCACACGATATCATGGCTCCCAATTTGGCATCGTATTGTTCTCAGATCAGGGCGCAATAAAGACCCAGCTGAAAGAAGGCTCCGGATGGAGGACTCCCAACGTCACTTGTTGAAATATGACCCTGGACAAAGATGGACAAAGATGAACAAAGTGGTGCTTGGTCAGAATGGTCAGATACCAAATCCACTAGAATCCACCAAGTCACTAAGCAAAAAAAAACAAAAACACGCACTCCCCTGGTGTCCCCTGTCACTTGGCAGTCGGGACTGGTGAATCCTGCTACACGTGCTATGTCTGATGAAAGAACTCAACTCCTTGGATTTCCAAGGCTGGAAATGAGGTCCTCATGAGCATTTGTACGAAGGTGGGAGTTTCTTGTTTCATTGTACACTTTTTGAAGATTTTTTCTCAGAAGTTTCAAGTGACTGCGAAACGTGCACGAGAAGGCTTCAGATGACAGCGTCCTGGAGGAGAAAATAAAGGCGTCAAAAATCAATGTGCTCTAGCGAATTCTCTGTTTTTGTTTCTTGATCTGGCAGGATTGCACTGGCATCTCAAATTCTCCAATTTGGTATATGTTGCAGTCTTAAGCTGCTCCTACCTAGCCACCTATCGAGTATCGAGTCCATGCTGTGAGAGGTGGAGTACACTCTGTCCTCCGGCACGCTCGGAGCGTTGAGCAAAGTTGCTGACAAGGCTCATGTCTGCTGTGTACAAGGGACAGTATGGGACAGTGCTTTCTGAGCGATTCCAAAAAGCTTTGCTAAGCTCTGGAGACCGTGAGGCTTTGGAGAACATGAAAAAGGGAGAAGAAGTCTCTGTCAAATGCAAGAAGGAGAGACCATGTGAAAAGCGGATCAGAATTTGATAGAATTTGTAGGTGCTTGTGTCAATTTTATGGCAGTTCCGGTTGAAAGTTGTGTCAAGCTGTGAACATGAAGACTCTGAAGACTTCGATTTTGGGCAGAAGGGGCAGTTGCTGGCGTTCGGACGAATGGCGTTCAGGCCTATTTCCTTGACAGCCACCCAGATGGCGGCACGGCTGGGGCCAAGATGGGTTGCAGATGGGTTGCAGTTCAGTCCGTGGTTCGGTGTGATGGAGAATTGTGTGATGAACAGGTTGAAATCACGTTGCACGAGATGTATGACCTCAAGGCCGAGCAGCCTTTATCATTTTCATCACTAGCAGTAGCAAGGAGAAATCAAAGGAAGAGCGACCCAGAAAGGGCAACTCACTTGTGCAGGACGTGTCGTTCGCCAAAGATAAGCCACTTTGAATGAAGTTCATGGTTCTTTTAGTTCTATTTTACAGCCGTGAGAGCTGTATGATGCAAAGCATTGTAGAGAATGCGTGGACATTCACGGCGAACCAGCTGAGGTCACTAATGAAGAAGCAGGTCAGAGAAGGAGAAGGTTCAATTTCTCTGGAATGAGACGTTTTAGACTATTTACACAATTTTCTTGAAACACATCACATGTTTGCTGCCAAGAAATGGGAACTGATCAGGCTACGAATCTCCCAAAGATGCCTGGAAAGTGAAGCTGACCGTCTGCACCACAGAGATTACAACTCCCAAACTGAACAAACATGAACAAATGACAAAAGACGACAAAACTGAAGTCAACACCACACAACACACGTCACGCCAATAGAGGACACCTGCATTGCACGAAGGCATTGCCAATGACACATAATTTATGCCAGACTCCAACGGCTCACATGTACGTTTCAGGTCGAAGTGGCCGGTAAGTCCGAGACGTGGAAAGCCCAGAATGCTCATGAAAATTCATGAAAGCTGTTGCAAGTCATAAGAAGTCTATAGAAGTCTCTCAGTTTCAAAAATGACCGAAGTATCAGAAATGAGATCTCCAGGCTCGACTTTACTGCCGGCAATGGTGAAGTGTGCGACGCCTTGGAAGGCTGCGCTGTGCTCCAGTTTGTACGGTGACAGAAAAATCCGGAAATACACCAAGAAATACACCAAGAATATATTTAGAGAAGATAGATACTGGGTGGACCAGTGGACTGAGTCGGGTGCATGACTGGTGCATGTGAAAATCGTGAGGCCGGAGTAGGACGAACAGTGAAGCCTTCACGGTGACAGAGCGCGTGACTGTGAGGCGCTGTTCTGGAGATGAAGAAGGGCGAGAGAGCCATTCTTACGTGCTCCAGGTGCGAGACCATAGAAATTACATGAAATTACTACAGATGAAGCCAGCTATGGCACACTTCAGTCCAATTCACCTCTTGTGATGCAGACACCATGCTCCCCAGTTGCGTCAATGCCTTCTCTTTGCGTCTTGCCAGTTTTTTTTTAAAATTTATCATACTGCTTACATGTTCTTACATTTGCTTTGCAATTGGCTTACATCTGTTTATGGAACATTTTTCACATTGACCGGGAGGCCAAACAGCTGCACAGAACCCCGGCTTGGACTCGCTCCCAGTGGTGAGGTCGAAATGTGGCACCGACTGTGACCTGTCAAGTCTGTCGAGTCTGTCGAGTGCGGATGTTTCCAGACTGTGTCGAAGCGCAGACTGTCATGGTGCTGGAGCTGGTCGATTTTGAGAAGCAGAAGGATTGGCTCAAAATTGGTGCTCAAAATCGGCCGTGCCAGATCTTCCAACAGTTTCTCATGGCAAGGAAAACCATGACACATTTCACGATTGCTTGTTTTCAGCCACAGACTCCGAGTACGTTCAAAGACATGTCTGCTCCGTGAAACGCAAGGACCAATGGGAGCTCTCAGAAGATGAGAAGGCTCACGCTGGATGAGTGGAATAACAATAATGACGGATCACAAAGAAAATATTTGTGAGTCTTAGAGCAAGTCTGTTGTTCCATTTCAAGGATAGAAGAGCGGACTCTTCGAATTGACTCTTACTAGACTCCCAGAGTAGACTCAGACAAATTGCACTTCGCAGTGCGACAGGTGCAGCGAGGCCAAGACCGTAAAGAAGTAGGTGGGGACTGCTTTTGAATATTTTTGAATTGCTTTAATTTGCTTTTACTTCTAAAATCTTCTAAATGCTTTGAATATCTCTTTGCATTGCTTTGCAGCGAAGGCAGCAACCTCTTCAAACAAGGCAGAATAGAGTTGGCCCTGGAGAGGTACAAGAAGGCCAAACATTTGCGAGAACCTAATACAGATACGTGACCTTCCTCTTCTTTTTGTCCCTCTTCTTCCTCCCCCTCTTCAAAACTGCAAACACGTTTGCAGAGCTTAGACTAAAATCAGGGTGAGGAAAATAGACGCAGCACTGCAATCCACTTCTTGCTGGTTGCCCTTAGTCTCGACAACAATCTTGGCTGATGTTTGAACCCAAATACATCAGCGAACCACTTGCTGACACCCAATTTGAGAGCTGGGTTGCAAATGAAATCATTCCTTCGCTTTTGGGTTGCAAAGCTGGGTTAATCACCTTCCGGACAAAGCCTGTCTGACTTGGGCCGGACTGTGGATTGAAAGCAGGAATGCACGGTCAGACCTGCGTGTATGGAGTCGACAGCCACGGGAGGTAATGGATCTCTTCAACTACATTGATAATTTTACGGAGGAAAACAAGGCGAAGGCGTTGAGGAACATGTACATGTTACATGAAGAACTGACAGCAAGCTTTCAAGACAGAACAGCTGATGCGGCCAGATGATCCTGCGTAGTGGCTTCTGTTCGAGTTATGTCCTGTGGCATGTGTGGCTTGAAAACTGGTCTTTTGTATAATTTTGTATATATGTTATTATATGTTTTTTTATTTTTTGTCTATTGCAGGCCAAAGAGCTAAAGAGGCTTTGCGATCTGTGCAGCCGCCTTGCTTCCTGGCCGGGGTTCCTGAGCTCATGGAAATCTTGAAATGCCAGGAACAAAGCTGCCTGCAAGTGCCTCAGGACGGAGCAAAGACTTTTGCTTCTCCAATGGCTGCTGGCAGAAATCAGAGACAAACTGCACTTTGCAGTAAGGTCATCTTAAGCTGAAGCAGCACCAAGATGCGAGAAGGCCCATGCAACTGCTTGTTAATGCCTGTTGATGCTTGTTGAGAATCGATATCAAACGAATTGAGTGCTTCGCAGCAACTTTTGGGAGGTGCTGTAACAATGTGCTGAAAGATGAGAGTGAAAACCGGAAGGCAAGATGCCCCTGCCACCAGCGAAAGCCTTGATTTAACTCTTTTACAAGTACAGTCAGGTACAGTGAGCAAATGTAAGCAAAGCAATGTGAATGGCCTATGGCCTATGGATTGGCCATTGAAACAAGAATTTGGAGGCACTGTTCCGGCGCGCACAAGCAGCTTTTGGCCTCTACGAATACGCAGAGTGTCTTCGCGACATAAAGTCCTCAACCAAGCAAGTCGGAACATGAACAAACTGAACAAACTGAACAAACTGAACAAACTGAACAAACTGAACATAACAAACAATGATCATCTGTTTAACAATGATTCAATGATCCATGAGTTTAACAGATGGACTCAGATGGACCCAGAAATGCTCTGACATCACTGAAATCTTTCGAGAGAGGCGAATCCTGGAGCTTGATCCAGACAATCGTGAAGCCAAAGTTCTTTACAAACAGGCACCGTTCATTCCTTTGACTTGGGGATGTAGCATGGAGCTGCATGGAGCTGCATGGAGCTGCATGGAGCTGCATGGAGCTGCATGGAGCTGCATGGAGCTGCATGGAGCTGCATGGAAATCCTCCAAGTCTTGGGTGAACCGGTGCCCTTACTGGGCCTTGACACAGATGCGCAAAGCTGGATTTTGTTTGCGAAGTTTGTGCCACATGCAACTCTGCTGGTTAATGGAGGTTTGTAGTTCAATGATCAGCATGCATTTGGATGCCGATGTTCTGGCTCCTGACCTTTGATGATGTTTTATTTTGGATTTGTGTGTTGCGCATGCAGACTGGTACAGGGATTCCCTGCAAGGCACTCGTTGGACAGAAAGAGGAGGATCAGAAGGTGCACCCAATCAACTGGAATGACCACAAGCTGCACTTGGAGCTTTGAAGACACATATATAATTCATATAACTTATATATAACTTATATATAACTTATATATAACTTATATATAACTTATATGTAACTTATATAACTTATATAACTTATATAATTTATACTTATAACAGTTATTAAATGTTATTAACAGGTTACAACATATTGTTACATTTGTTACATATTATGTTGCTAATGATAGCATCTTAGAGCAACTGTCAACGAGCAGGTCACAGGAACATGTCTTTCGATAAGAACAATCTTTTCAGGAATAAGCAAAGACAATTTTGTTTGTTTATTCTGATACATGATATTACTGTATATATCTATAATATATATATATATATAATCTTAATAGTCATATTCTGATGTTCGCAGGTCAAGGGAATGTTCGCGAAGATGTGCAAAGGCATTGCTTCACCTGCCAAGGCTCATCCGGTAAACCGGTTTCATACCTTTTCACATATTTCACATAGTGTTTCAGAAGGTATCCGCTCTCGATCACCGAAGCATCCAAACACACTCATGTAAAATAATGGGCACAGATCAGATCGATGGAATGTACAAAGATGGTGTGCCATGGATTTAAAGAGGTAGAGATTTCGATGTTGTTCCAACAATCTCGTTTGTGCTGTTTGGACCCAAGCACAAGCTAGTGGAATTGACGTTGATTCGACTGATTTCTGCCTGTTTTTTTTTCCCATTGATTTTTATGGAATAAACTGTGCAGCTTTCAATGCTTTACTATGCTTTACTATGCTTTACTATGCTTTACTGAATCTTTACTGAATCTTTACTGATAGGCCATGAAGTCGTGGCAGGCCAATGGTGCAGCCGAGAGAGCCAATGGTGCCAATGGAGCGCCAAGCGGTGAGGCAGAGAAGGACGTCGTTTTCCTCATTTGAGAAGTGGTTTGAACTTGTTGCTGATAATTTTAGTGTTTGCCTATTTCATTTGTTTGAATCAAGATGAACATGAAGATGAAGATGACGATGACGACGATGAGTATGAGTATGACTGGAAATCTGCAGGGTGGTCTCTGCCAGGAGATTGAGTAAACCACTCAGGCCGCAAATTGGTGTGCGGCTTAGAACAGGATATGCTTTCAGATGCTTTCACAGATGCTTTTAGCCCAAGCTTGAAGACTTCAGCCCGGTGACATGGCTGCCATGGCCGATTGGAATTTGGAATTCAAAATCCGTTGTACGATGCGTCCAACTCTACACTCTGATCATCTCCGTCTCTGTAGATTTACAATTCTTCGAATATTTCGAACTCTTCATTCCTGAGGATGCTTTTCCTGCTCTGATTTGACGCGTGAAAGGTTTGAATGTCCGGGGGTGTCCCTTTGACGAAAGATGTTGAGGGGACTCTCTTGGACACCGACATTAAGCAGACTTGCACTTGCAAGTAAAACAATCGCTACATGTTAACCAGTTGCAAAAGGTGTCGGAACAGCTGGAAGTTTTAATAGCTCGACTAGCCGCCCGCTGCCGCATTTGCACAGCATGACAATCTCGTTGGATCCGAGCACAGAAGCTGGCCATGAGAGATGTACGATGTGTGGACAAGAGGCATTGTGGTCATTGTGGTCATTGTCATGAGGCAGGGGCTGTCACAAAGACCATGAAAGACTCAGCTCGAGGGGAAAACACCAGTCCGCCTGCATCACAGCTCCAACCATCTTCAGCACTGTAGAGAAAAACCGCAAAAAACAGGAAAAGCCCGTGTGCCATCTCGTGCCATCTTGTGACAGCTTGTGCCCTTGTGTTTTTTTTCTCCCCTTGTTAAGCCTTGTGCTTAACGCCTGTTTTTTACATTTTTTCACCATCTGCCCTCGCGCCCACGAGGCTGTGAGAGTGAGGTTGCCGATTTATTTCTTTGCAGCATAAGCTTTAAGCGAGGATAGACAATTGTGAATTCAATGTTTGCCTGTTGAAATCAGGACAGACAGACATCAGAAATCAGCCGCACGCAGTGACACCAATGCCACATCAGTGCCAAAGACACCATGAAGGAGACTTCTCCCTTTTCAAAACCATGGTTCTGAAGAATTACAAAGTCCCACAAAGTCTAGTTTGCCTGTAGAATGTGCAACCTTTCAGTCCTTTCAACTTTCAATACTGCCTAGCGCAGCTTTTTGGACGGTCATGGACCTCATTCGTACCGGTGATGCAGATGAGCAGCCAGATGATGCTAGCGAGGCGTGCACGTCAGATACTTTGTTTCGCTACGGTCGCCACGGGTCCAATCCGCAACGACCAAGGTGTTTTCAGCGAAGGGTGTGTGAACCAAAGTAGCCAAATGATAAATGATAATGCCTGAATGATCCTGAATGATCCTGAATGCCCGTTGTGCTGTGTAGGGATGAATTTGAGGTTGAACACATGCTCTTCCATTTCTAACTCGCGGGTGAAAACCCTGGTTCCCTGGTGAATCCCAGCTGGTAGATGGATGTTCCTCCAAAATTGATATATGACACAGTAGTATACAATAGGATACAATAGGTATTGAATGGTATTGATGTATTCCCATGGATGGTGAGAATGTGCTGCCTGTGCCAGGATGAGACCGGCCCTGTCCTCTCTGGGACATCTGGCCTCATGTTTGCAGACCTGGTCAGTGACGAGGTGGACTTAGTGATTCTGAGACTGGCGGGTTTTGCATGGCAACGGCAAGTTTTTGAGGGATTGGTTTGACTGGTTTGACTGGTTTGACTGGTTCGACTGGCTTGGCGGGTCTCAAAGTTACAGGAGACGCAGAAGTCGGGGAAGTGGGACTTCGGACAGCATGAAGCAGAGGTGCGGCCAAAAGATGCGGAAAGATGCTGAAAGATGCTGAAAGATGCTCAAAGCGATATAGATGATATAGAGTATACATCAGTATACATCAGTGTACATCAGTACTGAATGATTTCCACAATTCACAGCCTTATCATTCCATATCATTACACAGGACCAAAGGAAAGTTCAGGCAATGTTTCCACTTTCCACTTTCTGGGTCTGTTGGGTCATTTTGGATCGTTGTCACCAGGCCTTTGGTCACCTCCCGTCAGGATTCTGCCACGACGCGGTCTGCTTTGCAGGCGAAGATCAGGCAGACCACAGAGCAGTGAAACGAGTTGTTTAATCCAGAGAGAATGAGCACTGAAGGCATCTGAAGGCATCTGAAGGCATCTGAAGGCATCTAAGGCATCTGGTGTGACAGGTGGCATCTTGAGACAAAACTTTGCCAAAAGGCTTCATGCAGATTGATGAAGATCAGATGAAGATCTTGAGAATCTGTCACAGGGAAAAGCTCGAAGAATCTGGGCGAGGGAAGGCGACCTCGGAGCTTCATCAGACATCCATCAGTGACATCAGTGGCGTGCTCGCATGCTTGCAAGGGCCTGAAAAAGAAAAGGAAGCAAACGACGGGAACGACCAAGGCGCAGGCGCCACTTGCGCCAGTTGCGCCAGTTGCGCCAGTTGCGGCACTTGCGGCACTTGCGGCTTGCATTTTGCACTCCGAGTTTCAATTTGACTCAGTTTGCCAGTCCGACGGTCCGAGTGCCTGTTCTTTTTGCCAAGCCTTCAGGAACCAGAGCCAGAAGAGCCAGAGCAAGTGGAGTGGGGGCCTCGGAACCTGAAACACTTCAAGTTCAAGGTGTCAAGCTCAAGGAGCTCAATGTTATTCATGTTATATATAATATATATACATATTAGTTGTTGTATTCCTGTGTTATTCGTATGTTCTCACTGGACTCATCTCCTTTGACGAGGTCAGCACCTGTAGAGTCGCAAGGCCGGAGCAGGGTTTGCAATCGGTGTGGACTCTCAGAGAGATCAAAAACAATCAGGATGGGGGAGTCCCTGGGAAAGTATTATATAATGATTTGAATTAGTTGAAATTGACCCACAAATGCGAAAGTCTTGACTCAAGCAGAAAATGGGCAGTTATGCCGTGTTCTTGCTGCAAGGATGTCTAATAATTTAAAGAGTATGATTCAGTGATTCAGTACGATGATCTTTCTCTAATGATGAATCATACATAATCATACATGTTTTTCCAATGATCTTCCATGATTTTCCAATACTTTGAGCACTCTTCATTCCCTGTCCCTGACTCCAGGCACTCCTGAGCATTTGCGGACCAATATCCACTTCGCTGACCTTCGCCTCTCAAAGCAAAGTCCTCAGTGGGAAAGCCCAACTGAACCTGATGAAGAGCGCCTTTTGAGGCTTTGTTTGCAATTTAAAACCCGAGATTCCCTTAACCTTCTCATCTTCTCACATATTTTCTCTGGAAACAGGCAGAGATGTGAAAGCGCCTCCATAGGGTAGGCCTGACAAGGGTCAAATCCTCGTGGTGCCAGGCCTCTTCTGCGAGTTTGCACCTCAACGCAGTGCAGCAATCGGCTACGAAGCCTATGGATCCTATGGCAATGCCTTTGTCAATGTGGGGCAAGTTGTTATAATTTGTATCAATTTGTTGACATTTAGCGTAACATGATGTAACATATGTAACATCAAACTATGTAATTGTGCTACTGTATTTGTTGGTGTTTGTGGAATAGTGAAATATATGGTTCAAATTCGTACGATATAGGTTGAACCTATTCATATTCAAAGAATCGAGCAGCACAGGCGTGCTCTGAGTTGAAGTTCGAATGCCCTACACCTGTGCAGAGGCCTAGATGGAGCGAACTGTTGACACAATCTCTTAGTGTGTTGATTCTTCTGCAGGTTTTAAGATTCTAAGCCTGTTGCGACATGTTGCGACAGCATGTGACATGTTTTGTCAGGGATGTCATCCCATCAGCTCTCGGCGGTTCCGACGTTTTGGCGACGGCTGAAACAGGCACTTGAGTCGAATCCAATGCAGAGGTCAACAGCTCCCTGTGGAACGGACACCAAGCATCCCCTTTTCACTTAAAGATCTTAAAGGAGAAATTGCATGTAGGGAAGCTTGTTCTCAATGTTTTGTTGAGTGTCTTGAGTTGCATTTCCTGGTTGGACAGGTTCCGGCAAGACGGCCTCATTCTTGTTGCCAATGCTAGAGCGCCTGTGTCTGGACGCGCAGACAACGCAGACGGCATGACAGCAGCGATTTAAACTCTGCAGACCACCTATTTGAGTCTTGAGTTACTTGATGTATTACTTGAATATTACTTGATATATCTTGCTTGAGAATATAAGAAGAGTCTAAAAGTCTGTTCGTTCGCGTTTGAGATTTCTTGGATGTGACAAGGCCAAAGCAGCAGTGTGCGCGCACGCCGACGAGATGCAGCAGGGCGATTGATTTTAGGAAGCTCGACAGAAGCTGTGACAAAACGACACCGACCACGAAAGGACAATAAAACATAATAAAACCAGCAAATGGATGCAAATGGCAAAACCACACGAGGATTCACAGATATTCACAGGCATCAGTTGGACGGTATGACTCTGTACGATTAGAAAGATGGGGGAGAACGCCTGTAATGAATTTCCACAGACAGGCGGCAAATGCAACAGGGTTGAGATTGCAGAATGTGGAGGTTCACATCGTGGAATGCGGAGTCGGATAAAATTGATAAAATTATGGATAAACATACTAATTAAGATGGATGGTATATGAACAGAGCAGAACAGAGCAGTTGTCACAACTAATCAACTGATACGGAAGCAGAGTGGACCTGAACTGATGGGTTTTTGTATGACAAACTCTGTTGACGTTGTCAATAAGCAAAGACAGCTAGGTCTGAAACTATGATTATTAAATATTATTAATACTTAATCAAAACTGTTGAGATTTGTTGAGGTTTTCACTTTCAGACTCCCAGACTCTTTGGCTCAGAGTCAGAGAATCTGTTTGGAGGTTTGAGACGAGTCTGAGAGTCTGAGAGTCTGGTTAGCCTGGTTTGGGTTTCAAGATGCGAACAGTTTAGAGCCAAATTGCAACCTCTCTCATTTCTCTCATTTGTTCATTGATATCTGTTCTTGTGATGTGCTTGATATATCTTGATATTGTCATGAGAATTCGTCTCCAAAAGTCTGGCAGGACCTGTGGGCACAAAGGCTGTAGTCTTGATACCAACTCGAGAGCTTGCAGTGTGGGGGAGCCGAGTGAAAATCAGAGGAATCCTGCAGCCAAATTGGCTAACTGCAAAAGTCCAGAGAATCCATCAAATGTATTCAAATATATTCAACCCACAATATCAATATCAATATATATATATATATGTATACATAATCCACAAAACCCATAAAATCCATGATCAGTGACTCATAAGCCTAGCCTTTAAACCCTAAGCCCTTCAATAATCGCAACCCTTCAACAATTGCACCGCTTCAATAATTGAAACCCTTCAATAATTGCAAACCTTCAATAATTACACCGCTTTAATTATTGCAACGCTTGAATAATTGCAACGCTTCAATAAATGAAACCCTTCAATAATTGAAACCCTTCAATAATTGAAACACTTCAATAATTGCAACCCTTCAACAATTGAAACTCTTCAATAATTGAAACCCTTCAATAATTGCAACGCTTCAATAATTGCAACCCTTCAACAATTGCACCGCTTCAATAATTGCTTGAAACCCTTCAATAATTGCAACGCTTCAATAAATGCAATG
>Ga0126342_10017441_pt1 | contig 12417 bp, 10 predicted proteins | sample Cyp1metagenome_FD_92528 | JGI IMG/M metagenome (GOLD analysis project Ga0126342, IMG submission 92528) | Coral microbial communities from Lord Howe Island, Old Settlement Bay, Australia - Cyphastrea 1 metagenome | ecosystem: Host-associated > Invertebrates > Cnidaria > Coral ... | reverse complement strand
GGCCACTGTGCGTGAAAACATGAATTGATCATGTCCCGTTGGCTGCGGTGTCCGGTACCTTCGGGTATTTGAGGCATCCAGTCGTTCAACCCATAATAATAACACCTGCTCCATTTGGAGCAGGTAAATCATGGTAAATCCCTTGGCAATTTTTTCACCAAGACTTTTCTATGGCCATTTTCAATAGCTATGTTACCAGAGGGTAGCCTCTGATGTCATCAATGACACTTGATCATCCCTGGCGTCTCAATGGAGGTTGGGTTTCCTGGGTTCCCTGGGTCCCCAAACGAGGCTGCACGGCTGCCACGGCCCGAATGCGCATGCGCGGCATGCGCGGCACCTAGGGGAAGCCAGAAATCCCTAGAAATTGATGAAGAAAACAGACTGATCCAGAAACCCTGAGGATAACATCCAAATTTTCTGCTTGATCAGCCAATTCCCGCGTTGTTTTGGGGCGTGTCGCCCTATTTTTTGGACCCATCATGTTGAAGCAAAGGCCAAAAATGATCGTTATCATGGGGCTACAAAAAATCGATAGAAGACATCGGGATAGAAATGGGAGCATGATCCGCAAATGCTGCGAATATAGTCCACAATCGTCCATAAGCAACCAGATACAACCAGCAAAACAGTGGATACTCTGGAGAATACTTCGAAAGCCGCGTTCGACTCCAGCTCCTCTGTAAAACCGTTCAACTGGTTGATTAACATGTTAACCTCATTCTTATGGATCCTATGCCCCGACAAGACCAGCCCCGACACACAAATTGAGTGTTCAAATATGTGCAAGCTGTACCCTCTGGTAAACTAACATAGCTGTTGAAAATTGCCATTTATAGTGGATTTACCCATTAAAAATGGTGATTTTCCATAGTTATGTTAGTTTACCAGAGGGTAACTGCTAAGATTTGCTAAGCATTTGGCTGCGGGATGTTGTCATTAATTGGGAGGTGCAGTTCGACGAAGACGTTGGTTCTAGAACCATAGTTATACAGGTGATATCCCAACTTATGGCCGTGATTATCATGTTCATAGCCAATAAAATCGCCATAAAATCACAATAAAATCAATCCAACTGCAGCCACATATCCATGATATTCCATTCTTGCCTGGTTAAAATAGTTAAAATCCCCTCATGTTTCGTTGGGATCAATCACCATCTAGGCCAGGCCAGCCCAGTCCTGCCCGTTAAAAAACAGCCGGGCTCGGCACTGGGCAGTCTGTCCGGTTGTTGCGGCGCCTGAAGATTGGAACCTGAGGAGAGCTCATGGTGCCATGGTTTTTCATCATGTTACCATCTGGTTATGACTAACGGTTCGCCATGGAAAATCACCATTTTAAATAGGTATAACCCAGGTAAAGCATCTATTTCTATGGGCCATCTATACCATGGCTATGTTAAATAACCAGAGGGTAAACATTAGGATAGAGAGACCTAAACCTCTGAACATGCTTAAACCATTTTAAACCGAATGTTACGCACGGACCCCGTGGTTTGCCCGGACTGCAACATTGAGGATGATATATGTTACTGCCATGTTGTCGAACATGATAGGAGAGATTGCAGAAATACTGCGTATACGCTGTGTTTTCTGGTTTGGGAGTCAGAGATTTTAGTGTTTAGGTTTTAGGATCTAGGGTTTTAGGGTTTGGGGGTTGGGTTTAGGTCTGGGAAGTACCAAAACACTGGCCCTGCGAAGGTATTTGAGCATGTTGAAGACACAGTTCCAACTATCCGTGAAAACCATAGGATCTTGCCGTAATGTTATGCATTGATAATGCTAAATGTCATGGATAAAGACCATAGTATACCATGGTTGAGTTTAGACTCAATGACCTAGTGTTTACCATCGTTTTAGGAACCAAAAAGGTCATGCATTTAGATAGCCTACCGTTCAAAGTCATGGGTAAAGAAGGTAAACATTCGGTTATCTAAACGTACACAACCAAATGGTTGTGCATCATGCTTTTTGTTTTTTATACAATGGGCATGTGCATCGAGTTGGTATAGCTGATTCGTCACCATAGTGACAACATGTCACAACAGTTACAGATGCGGGATAACCACAGTTGGCAGACTTACCACGGCTACGAAGCATTGCCCACTGGGGTGTAAAGAAAGCCACACTACATACATATGGCATCATTTTTTCCATATACAGTAGATCCATAGTCCATATAATACATATTGTAGTATAGGCTTGGATGTTTCTGAATTAAGAGCTGCACAACTAAATGATTGACCACCAGAGGGATTGCATGGTGAAAGGGGTCCTGAAATAGCGACCAAACACAGGTGGTTCACCGCGCACACGGAGAGCTCTGATGATGGTTCTGGTGATGAGAAGAATATTCATTCAGAATGGATTTGCAAGAGTAATTACTGTATATCAGGTAGCAGATTTTAGATGATTTTAGCATATTTTAGCCACGAAAACTGTTTTACTCACAGTTGATCATACAAAAAAAATGGATAGACTATGATAGACTACTGTACACCATTGGTTGGACAGCCAGCCCTTTTGCATCGAAAACATTAGCGCCCTGCTCGCCTTCGCGACGCGCAGCACCTGAGTTCACCTGGACAGGGACTTTGCTGCAAAGCTCCAATGGCTCCAATCTGATCCAAGTTGGTGATGGAAATTTCTATAGAAATTTCGTATTCCATGATCCCATCAATATATCCAGTAATATTCCAGTAATATTCCAATCATATTCCAACACAATGTCAAGCCTGGATTAATAAACCCCGTTTAAGGCTGTTTAATTGGGAGGGTGCCATAAAAAAGTATCAGATTATATATGACTATTGGAGGAGTACCCCCCCTAATTTTCATAAACCATGGTTTAGCAAAATCCGGGGTTGACATTATCAAAAATCTGGCAAGTCATTTAGAGAAGATCTTGTGAATGCCCAAAACATTCACATCAACAACCATACAGTAAACGATTTTTCACAACAAAAATATCAACTTTTTTTTCGATTCCAGTGATTCCAGCATGTATATTGGGAGGATTCTCGATTACCCTCTGGTAAATTCACAGTTCGACCCTGGCAGTTGTCGGGGTTGGAAGACGAATGTTTCCATTAAAAATTGGTGATTTTCAGGGTCCAACTGTTTATTTACCAGAGGGTAACATATGGGTATGGGTCAAAACCCTGGTACCTAGTGAACCCCAAAATAGCTGGGATTTATGGATGTTCATCCCACTAAAAATGGTATCTATAGGTATTGACCCATACCCATATCATTATCATACAAAGTGGGGCCCCCGTTCGATAGCTAAATGGCGATTTATAGTTGATTTACCCATTGAAAATGGTGATTTTCCATAGTTATGTTAGTTTACCAGAGGGTAAACCTCCATTTTCCTATGGTTTTCCTATGGTTTTCCTATGTTTTTCCCATATGCTGGGTGTATCAGTCAGTGTCCCATCTCCGTTTTGGTGCCGATGCCACCGGTTTCGGGTCACCGGACCATCACGGAGATTGACCTCGATTTGTCAAAACAGCCATCGGGGCCGCGGCGGGAAGATCCTACCGGGGCCATGGGAATGGGACCTGGCTGAAGTCCTACGAATAGATGGAGGAATACCCTCTGGTAAACTGTCACATAGCTATGGAAAATGACAATTTTTAATGGGAAAATCCACTATAAATGGCCATTTTCAATAGCTATGTTAAATTACCAGAGGGTAGGTGGAATAGAGCTTTCCAACATGGGAATTGGGAATAGGATGTCCAGATATGTCCAGTTTCATCTACGGAAGTCACCAGCTTGGGCCTTTTTAAAGCTGATCAGATCAGTCTTCAACGCGGCAATGCCAAAAAAAGTCTTTCGACAGTAATCCAAAGAATGGGACCCAAACCAACGACTGGCTTGTACATGGCTTCAATTCCAGGAAAACAGGATGCATCAAGGAATCTAAGCCGACAAAAACAAACCATGGCCTCCAAAATCTTCACGGTGCAGGAGTTTTGGACGCTACAGTAGCTAGCATAGCCATGCAACTTCGATTTTCTGAGTACCAGTTGAAAAAACAACATGTTCATTTGGGTTTGTCTGAAAATAGTGTACCCCTACACCCAATGGTTAATGATCATTATCCCTACTAAATGGCTATAATTGGGGGGTATACCCCATTTTCAGACATACCCATTTGAACAGCTGTTCTCAAATGATGATTCTTTGGGCGCCTCTTTGAAAGACTGAGGTACTTTGGCCCGGAGTGCCAGAATATGAACACCCCATCGTTCCGTGCGTGCCCAACCATCAGCGATTTCACATGCACACAAAAAAAACGGTCTCTCAGTTTCCTGGTGCTGAATACTTCGTTTTTTTGCCCACAATCTGGGGAGATCTGGGGTGATTTCCGCTCCACTCGTCTGTAAACCTTTTTACCAAAGTTGTGGCGAGTCCTGTTATATCTTTGATGACTGTTTTCCTCCTGTTTTCCATGAAATGGATGAGATTTTCATTAATATGTTCTAGATCCCTAACAGTTACTTGCGTTGCCTTCCCAGCATTTTTTTCTGAGACTCCCCGGCCCGAACTGGCGCGGTTGTGACAGCCGTGTGGCCAGGGCCTGGTCGTACCATTTCTGGGGGATTTTTCGAGTTTTTTTTGGGATGGTCCAGGTATAACTTTCCGTAAATAACGTAAATAATGCCATATGTCACATACTTGCATTGCAAGCTAAAATTACACTACCATTCATGGATATTCATGGGACATGTTCCGCACAACACTGACAAATGACGTATTTCCAATTTTTCCATGTATTTCTGTCGTCACCTTATTCTTGGCGTCCAAAATCCCCAAACAATGTTGTACTCATTTCTGGTCCTTGAAGCCAACTGGGAAAACACTGACCGTTCCAACATTCGAACAATTCAAAACATGTTTTGGTAGGCCCAGAAATATGTAGGTACAAGATGGTACAAGAGATTACCCAAATCTGAACCAACAGCAGTGTAGTTTCAACCGAAATTAGAGGCATGACTAGGAAACTCCCCCAGCGAATGCTACTTTCAGACAAGTCCCAAGGAGGGGAGGGGTTCACTCCCAGGATGTCAACCAGCACAATTGTGTAGATATCAAGTCCTAAACTGGAGAGATATAGTGTCCAAAATCAGCGTTTAAGAAAAGCAAGGCGATCTATTCAGCAAAGAATATTGTTGCCCCAAAGATTGCCAGAAAGTCCGAAAGTGGAGGTTTCCATAAATGGGGGATCCCCAAAATGCTTGGTTTTTTGATGGAAAATCCATCATGGAGATTGAACATAATCTGATTGAAGCATGAAGGCCAGACTTGAGATATCATCAACAGTTCCCAATATCTGAACCACACAAACCTGCTTGCAAGCTGCGTTGCAGGGGTAAACATACCGCTACCACGTACATACATGCTGCATACTACGTATGTACACACACACACCAATCCAACTTCTGGACTTTTGGCATGCAATAGCTAGCTGGTTGGTGGTTTTAACATGTTTTAACCATCTGGAAAAATATGAGTTCGTCAATGGGAAGGATGACATCCCATATATGAAATGAAAAAAAACATCTTTGAAACCACCAGCCAGCTACGGTACAACCGGCCACACAGGAGAGCATTGAAGCTTTGAACCCACTGGGCGCCCCGGCGGGAACCGTCTCAAGCAGTGGACTTTGCACTGTATGTCGACCTGGTTTCTGCGCGTTTCTGCCGTGAATCAAACAACAGGACTCGCCCCAACTTGAAAACTTAGATATGATATATGATGATATATGATGATATAGGATGAGATATGATGAGATGTATAAAATCTGATTCTATGATTCATGATGATATTTTCATGATATATACCCTCTGGTAATTTAACGTAGCTATTGAAAATGGCCATTTATAGTGGATTTTCCCATTTAAAATGGTGATTTTCCATAGCTATGTTAGTTCACCAGAGGGTATAAAACATTAAAAAACCAACCAGAAAATACCAGACATCTTTTCCGACATCTCCATCTCATTTCGACATCACGTTTCGCTGGGAACTCGCAACGAGGAATGTCGGCCGGCCACCGGGCTGCCTAGCGCTGAGTCGTGACAGAAACGAGACAGAAACGATGTTGGCTTGTGATTCAGAAATAAAGTTATAGATAGTTATAGATAATCATCATGAAAATCATGAAAATCATATTTGATCATAAAAAAAATATTGAGCTGTATCTACAAGTCGTGATAAGTTGTGTTTCCTTGAGCAAATCTTACAGAGACAAATAGGTTTATCATGATTTATCGATGGATATAGTACATAGCAAATGATTAGCTTACCCTTCACCGAGTTATGGACTCCAATTTCATTGGACCGAGCTACGATCAGTACTGGTTTGCACGAATGAAGGATGGCATGATGGAGCTTGAAGTGCTTTAAAACATGTTAAAACCAACAACCGGGGGTTCTAAGGTGGCTTTAAATTCCAAATGAAACCACGCGATAGATTCTGGTTGGTGGTTTCAACCCCGCAAAACGATCATTGAGGGAATTTTCATCCTGAATAGTATATGGACATCAACACACCGTCAATGCTTTGTCATCCCCATGTGTAGATATTGTGTGCCGTTGGTGACCCCATATAATTCCTTCAAAGATGTTAAAACATGTTATTAAACACGATGTTTCGCATCAAGATGGCAATCTAATATCCCTTTATAAACAAAAAAACACATTGAAACCATATATAAAACTGGTTGGTGGTTTCAACCCCTCTGAAAAATATTAGTCAATGGGAAGGATTATCCCATATATTATGGAAAAAAAACATGTTCCAAACCACCAATCAGAAAACCATCTTTTAAACCACATAAAACCACATAAAACCGATCTTTTTATTGGTCAAATCGCCATCTCCGTTTTGCCCATATCCAAGTTCCGGGCGCGGCCATCGCCTGGTCAAGTCAGGGACCAAAACGGACACGCCTTTAAAGGCTGACGTCATTTTGGGTAGCCATCCACTGTGGCTGGTATACATCATTAAATATATAGATATTATATATATATATGTAATTATTTAATATGAATGATATAGATATTATATATGATATTGTATGATATTATATGATATTATCAATCAGTACATAATTTTGAGCCATTCCCAACTTGGAATGGATGAAACATGGTGAAACCGAGAAGATCTTCCCAAGTGTTTGCCCCCAAGGGGGCGATGATTAACCCCAACAATATGCCGATGAATTGGAAATTCTTGGCTTGACCGGCGAGGTTGTTGATTCTGGATTGGTTTTTCCTTGTCGAAATGAGGTACCATCTGGTTATTTGTTACATAGCCATGGAAGCCATGGCCCATAGAAATAGATGATTTTCCCAGCGAACGAAACCTCCATTTATAAGGGATGTTCCATGGCTATGTTATCATAACCAGAGGGTAAAATCACTGTATAATTATTGCTGGCCAATATGGGGTGGGATTGGTTCGGTTCAGATCCGCCACAGAAAAAGAAAACAACTTCCTGGTGGGTCTGACACCGTTCAGAAAATCCATGTGTGATTTAGGAAAATTCCAAATACCACCATCCACCACCATCCATCACCATCCATCACCATCCATCACCATCCATCACCATCCATCACCATCCATCACCATCCATCACCATCCATCACCATCCTTATTTCTTCGTAAAAAATCATCCAGTGTTGGCAACATATATATAGATAGATCCCCATCTGCTTCTTTTGGAATGTGGAGAACCCAGCCCCTTTTTCAAGTAGAAATAGCTGAAAGAAACGATGGAGGTTAATCTTCGCGCTTACCGCATTACCATGTTTCTATTTCGGAGTATACAAAATTGTCACACACACCCAAAATAATATTGCTATTGATATATGTGGACATTAAAATCATTAAAATATGTATATGTGTTCCACCAATTTCCCTGATGTTATCATATTTTAACATGTTATCTCCATTTTTTCCAAGGGCCTCCCTTCAATTTCCCAAAAGCGATATCAGCCGCCTTGGTTTTGACCACTGCCTGCAGTTTGATCCTCGGCGATGTTGAGAAAAACCGAGAGGACACCACTGGCCACGACATGCCACGCTGGGACCAATGCATTGTTTTCTATGAACAAAAGCATGTTCAACTGGAAGCGTCACTCCTGACCTGTGGATTCCCGTGGATGTCTCCATCTTTGATTGTCTTGGTTCGTTGTAAGATGTTGTAACCCCATTTTCGATGGCAAAATCTGAGTCAATTTCTGATTCTTAGGGGCCCCCCTTGGGGTTGTACCGTGCCCGTGCCCTCTCTTGACTCTCTTGGGATCGAGCTTGTCGTACAGCTGAAGCTTCTGGAGCCGTAACTCCTGGATCTTGCCTGGTGCATCGGACATGAAAATGAGTGAAACAAACTGGTTCTGGCCATATTTTCTGGGGATATTCCCTGAAATTTAGGCCTAAAAAATAGGCCTTATATATGGAGTCGGTACCTCCAATTTAGGATCCTGAAATGGCCATTGAAAACTGCTTCATCATCATCATCCCTGGCCACCTCAGGGGTATATGCAATATGTGAAAAAACACATCCATAATGCCATCTTCACAACCAGCACACTTAAGCTAATTGTAGTATTTAGTTGTAGCGTTTTGCAGATCATGTAAAATTCATATTGAAGCTTAATGCTGCTTGATGTGGGTTTACAGCTCCTTACGCGCTTTTGTTTGGAGCTTCAAAAAGCCTGGTGTGGGGCAGGATCTTTAGGGAAATTCATGAACGTGTGCTTTGGGCGATTTTCTTCGTCGCCGCGACTGGAAACCACCCTTCAAACTGTTCCTAATGTTGGTGCGGGGAAGGCACCCCAAAACAGTTTGGATGTAAGTTGATGTAAGTATGGAATGGTATGGGTCAAACCTGGTACGAGTACCACAAGTATGGCATGGTTCAATAGCCAGCATGCGCCTGTGTTTTTTTTGAGTTTCGCCTTGAATTTCCCAAGATTTGCGCAGCGTTGATTTTAACGGTGGAATATCAACGATTCGATGCGTCCAACAGCGTTGCTAAAACATCAGCATAAATGGATCTTATTTACCAACCACTCACTTGCCCAGGTGACGCCATCATTTGCGTGGTCAATATCAATCAAACTCCCAGTTCTTGGTGGCTCATCTCCAAAGCCACTTGCTGCGATATCTCCAATGACAAACACAAAGATGACCCTTTCACCAACCATTTGAATCTAGCTTGACCTAGATGATTGCTGGGATGTAGGATCCTAAACTGGAAATGGTCAACGGTTCGTCAACGATCATTCCTGAGGTCCAGCAGTCCAGCCTTGCTGGCACGTCTTGCTCATCATCATCATTGGGGCCTTGGGGGTTCCCCAACGCTGGAACTGCTGGCGGCTTTCACAGCTTTCACACATCGGATCTTCAAGGTCATAGCCTCCAGTAAAAATTCACGTAGCGAACTGGAAAGATCCACCATGCGATTCATGGGTAAATCCACTATTTAACTATGGTCATTTTCAGAAGCTTTTTGTAAGTTTACCAGAGGGAAATGTTGATCCACATTTCTGTGGTTTCACTGAGATATACTGAGATGTTACCCAAAAAAGTTGCGGATTCAAGGAAAGAACACATTGGTTTCATCCACAGGAAATGGTAAGTCCCAAAAATTAGGCCCTCCCAAAAACGAATGGGCCCAAAACCAGTATACGAGCCCATGGGGTTCATCAAACCCAATTGCGAAACTATGTAAATTGGCTTAGAAAACTGGGAACATACTAAATTCTTGAGAATAAAACCTATACCACTTGGTAGATAAAAAAAGGGGGGTATAGAATGTGGGTAAAACAGTGCCATAAACCATCCCCAAATCACAATTTTTATAGGTGGTATGTTTACCATTCCCAGTCATGGGTGGTTTATTATTTATTGTTTTACCCACAATAGATGATCTTCCAAAACAATATACAGCCAATGGTACTATAAACGATTCTTAATGGTTATTAATGGCTATAACTATGTACTATAGCTATACCCAGATAATGGCTATTATTATGTACCGTGGCTATAGTAAATGATTTGTTATATAATGGCTATTGGTGGCTATAACTTTGGTAACAACCCCCATAATCCTAAATTGCCATCCCCAAATCACCATCATATAGGTGGTATGTTTACCATTCCCAGTCATGGGCGGTGTATGACATTGTTTTATCATGTATGACATCCACATGATATGTACGGATATCATGGGAACATGGGAGAATCAGAATCAGTAAATCAGGATTCTGTCAAAAAAAATGATGTCCAAAAAGTATAGGACTTAGCCACCTTACCCTCCAGAGCCACCAACTTTGCCCATTTCGCAAAAAAGCCCCAGCTGCGTGTGAAAAGAGCGATGCTTCGATCGCTTCGATCCCCCTCCAGCCGCGCTGGTGAATCCGAAGTGGGTCGAAACCCGCCGGGTTTTTACATGTTTTTACCACGAAATATGGGGGAAAATCCATAGAAATTGTCTGTATTAATGGAATTATCTGATATTAATGCTTCCTGTATTTTTTCTCCGTAATCCAATGAAATATAAAAAAAAAAAACAGTGGCATAACAGAAGTGGTTTAAACATCTTGTTATATTGATTTTTTGGAATTACTGGAAACTGCTTGAAGTTCTCAAGTCTTTTAGGGCATCCTGCAATCATCTTATGGTTTTTGTCAAAGCTTGGGAATCCTGTTCCAGTACATCATGTTCTATGATTGATGTTGGATACCATCGCAAATTCTGGGGTCCTTGATTCTTCCAACCAGGGATTGGTTGCGGACTGTGACAATACCGGGTACCCAGGTTTCACACACCTATGCGGGAGTATACACTGAGTTGCCCTGGAAGGTAACCCCCACCCAAAATTGTTGGGCCTTTTGAATGGTTTCGCTTTACACGATCATCTTGTGAGAAGCACACAATTTTGCACATGGTGAAATCAGCAATCAAACAGATATATATTTGATCTAATTTTCAAAACACGTAGTGAGACGAATTGTTTCGGATGACACGGAGTGAGCAGAAATGCTCATATTTTTCAACCCTGGAGCTGGTTCCCCCGCCTCGGAAGGCGTTGCAGCCACCTGCGCACTTGGTGGTGCTGACGGTCTCACAGGTCTCACATGGCCAGTCTATGATAGTCCTGCTACATGGCCACATCTAGTTATCAATGGCCATTTCAGGAACCGATTGATTGGAGGTACCGACTCCATATATAAGGCCTATTTTTTATGCCTATGTAAGGGAATATCCCCACAAAATATGGCCAAAAATATGGTACAGTACCTCCATTTTAGGATCCTGAAATTCCCATTGATTATAACCACTAAAAAAAACTGCAAAGTATGATGATCCTACTAAAAATGTTGCAAATCAGTGTTCTATCTTTTGATTTTTTTTTGGATTGCTATAGTACTATAATTAGTCCATATCTGTACTGCTCAACAATTATGACCAAAAGCCCTGGAGGAACTTGTGAAGGCCCAGTAGGCCAAAGATGGAGGGGTCATCGCTTGCAGTAAGCTATCCCATTTCTTACCCATCATGAGACTTCTATGGAAAACCCACAAGTCTAAGCAAATCGTTTTCCTTGGGTATCCCCATGGTTTTCTCAAAAAAAAATGCCATCGACGTCGGAATCATCTTGATTGGCCATCGTTGGAACCACCAAACTCAACGTTGCAAAAAACAAGTGGATTTATCGAGTGTGGTCGTTTCAGTTGGCTACAAGTAAGCCTACCACGATGTACCAAAAAACATCTATGTGTATATTATATATATATGGCAGTGTGTCAAAACCTTGTACCCCTGGTGAACATCAAAATAGCTGGTAAATGGATGTTCATCCCCCTAAAAATGGTATGTATAGGTATTGATCCATACCCATATATGATACTAAATTATATGTTATATTATTGTGTTTTTTATTTCTTATATCGTTTGATGTCATAATCTCTGTTCAATACGAAAAAACACCACCCCAAATGCTAAACACGGTGATCTATGTTTATTAGGTGGTATTTAGTATTAGGGTGCCCCTAATAATAAAATAAAACCGTTAAAAAAAAAAAAAAACAACTGAATCCCTTTAAAAATCCTTCTAAAATATTGCCAAAAACTGGATTTCGTAGCTTTTCCCCTCATAATAAAACAAAACCCTTAATTACAAAACAAAACAAAAAATAGTTCAAAATCAATTATATAAATCCCTCTTTAAAATCCTTTTAACATATTTCCAAAAACTGGATTTCGAAGCTTTCCCCTAATAATAAAACAAAAGCCGTAATTTGAAAAATATATAGAAATAATTTCAAAACCAATTGAACCCCTTTTAAAACTCTTCTTAAAATATTGCCAAAGATTGAATTTCGAAGCTTTC
>Ga0126342_10017440_pt1 | contig 12417 bp, 10 predicted proteins | sample Cyp1metagenome_FD_92528 | JGI IMG/M metagenome (GOLD analysis project Ga0126342, IMG submission 92528) | Coral microbial communities from Lord Howe Island, Old Settlement Bay, Australia - Cyphastrea 1 metagenome | ecosystem: Host-associated > Invertebrates > Cnidaria > Coral ... | reverse complement strand
TGTAAATGCGAGGCTGGTAGTCAGAATCGCTGCAAAAACCTAGCAAATACGAGGCTGGACCTCAGAAATGCTGCCAATAGCTTGCAAATAGAAGGGAAGGGGGGGCGGAAGATGGGATCATATATGTATATATGTATATATGTATGTATGTATGTATGTATGTCTGTCTGTCTGTATGTATGTATGTATGCATGCATGCATGCATGTATGTACGTACGTACGTACGTATGTATGTATGAATGTCTGAATGTCTGAATGTATGAATGTATGATAATGTATGTATGTATGTATGTATGTATGAATGTATGTATGTATGAATGTCTGAATGTCTGAATGTATGCATGTATGCATGTATGCATGTATGTATGCATGCATGCATGTATGTATGTATGTATGAATGTATGAATGTATGAATGTATGAATGTATGAATGTATGAGTGTGTGAGTGTATGAATGTATGAATGTATGAATGTATGAATGTATGAATGTATGAGTGTGTGAGTGTATGAATGTATGAATGTATGAATGATGAGGATGAGGAGGCGGATGAGGAGGAGGAGGAAGAGGAAGAGGAAGAGGAATATAATGATGATCATTTGGTGATTTTAGACTTTAGAGTTGATGGTTGATATACTGACCATGACGTCCTGAAGATGAAATACTGAAGAGGACGACCCTATACCTGCAGGAAACCAATGGCCCAGGGGGACCGGGGGGGATTGAACCTGGGCCTGCCAGGGGCGGGTCTAACTGCAAAGTTTCAGGGTTTCCAACGGTGCTGGTGGCTGCCTATTCCTTGCTAAAGCAAAAGCAACTTCAGCTAGCACAAGCCAGCTTTCGTAACAATTGAAACACCGAGCAGTATCAGACGTCTTTATCAGCTTGCAGTGGGCACATGTCCAGATCAAATAATCTGAGCTGTGGAGGATATAACCCTGGTACCCATACAAAACCCCTGTAAAAAGCCGTGTAATGCAATGCCTAAGAACCCCCCTGAAACTCCATTGACCATCTTATTATTCACAACCCCAGCTCCAGCCTCCAAGGTAGGCCAATGAACCTTTGTGGAAGTAGGTGAAGGGTCCGTTGGCGGTGGCCACTTCGGTGAAGCTATCAATGTCACCGTCCAAGACTGCCTCGCTGAAGAGAGACGCCAAATATTTGCCTGGCTGTGGCTGCGATCAGAGGCGGCCAGTCCGATCCCCGGTGCATCCCCAAAGCCGTGCTGTTTCTTTTTGCGGACTCGACCAGAGAAATCACCAGGGCAAACATTATAAAACAGTAAAGAATCAAACAAAATTCAAACAATCTAGGCAAAGTATGGCAAAGTTGGGTAGACTTTTGGTGTCAGTGGGCTCATCAAGATCAACCCCAAAACCTGGGAAGCCCTCGCCTTGTTGTGCTGCTACCTGAGCGGTAGGTGGGAAGGGCTGCAGATTCGCGTCGATACGCTCCAGCAATCCTTTGAACTCCTGGGGCGCGCTGCAAATTTCAGCTCCGCTGAGTTCGAACAACTTGCGATCAGTGGCTGTCATTCACTGGTGTGGACGCTGGTTAATTTGTGGCCGAGCTTCATGCTACCAGAAAGAAGAACAGTGGCAAGATTCAACAGGCTTCACTTCCAAGCCCAAGCCAGAAATAATTGCAGGACGCAGCTTGAAAAACAAAACTTGCACAAACTCAGGTGACCGTCGCCTACCGTATATAATCGTATATATATATATATATATGTGTGTTCTTACCATATTCAACTAGTAGTATCCTACCCATGATAGTACTATCTTATCATAAACACATCACCTTAGCTGGACTGCAACTGCCTGAGCAACTGCCATCAACTGCCTCTCCTCCATGTCAAAGACACGATTGGAATCTTCATCTGCTTCTGCGAAATCCTTCTCCACGTCTGGTGTGCCCTTCTTCTTGGTTCGGTCAGAGGCGCGCTGCGACACCAGCGCTTTGGCCTTTTTCCATGCCTGTCTCTCGCCTGGCAATGGGCTCGTCAAAATGGCAAGGGATGGCCAGGGTGTTCCCATTGCTCCCCCCGAGTATACTAGCCAAATGCAGCAGCTGATGAATTTCAGCTCTATTCCGTTGGCGTCTTTCCCTCTATCTATATATATATAGTTCCTACATGCAGCGTTTTGAAACTTTACACGAGAGTCTTTTGCAACCAGCATGCAGCATGGCTATATTCAAAAGCATCGTCTCTTTTGGTCTGTTTTGATTGGCACTCGATCGCAATTTCAGGAGGGCTACATGTGAGAAGCGCAACAAATAGAAGTGCCAAATTTTCCCATCAAGAATGGTAACCACAGAGACAGTGGTTTGGCCTTTCCTACTGAGATAGGACACCCTTTGCAACTAGGCTATTACACGGAGCAGTGTGGATTTATTTTACTGATTGGTTGACATGGACTCCGGCAATGGATCATTCCCGCCAGACCACACAATGTAACCACTAAAACAATATCTAGAACAAAGTCTTGGCAAGCTGCTCAGTGAGCTGTCTGGCATCTCTTGTTGTGTATGAGTGTATGAGCCAAATTTACACCACACAGACTGTACTGTACCAACCAAAGGCTATAACCAAGTCATAAACTATGCCAGGTACATTTGAAACTAGCTGCATTGCAAGACTCCTAGAAACTAGTACAGTAGCTACTAGTACGTTCCTAACTTCACAGTCTCAGGACAAAGCATGTTGGGATTCAGCAAAAGATCAGCTGCAGGTCAGAACGGCAAGTGGGTGCCATCAACAAACATCTCCATTTCTTTCCGTTGATCTGTTTGGACTGCATGATCTGCATGTTCTCCCCAGTTCCCGAGTCTCTTGCGAATGTGGTACATCCAATAGCAATACTAGTAAACCCTGAACATACCACATTCTACCATTCGAGACTACGATCAACCACAACATGTACCACATGACTGTTTGCTATGGTTTACCACGGTTTACCAGCATCAGTCCATCCGAAACGTTTCGTCCCCAGTCTTGCCAAGTCGCGTTCCAAGGCTTCGCCAAAGACTTTGGCGATGGCATTAACCCGTGGATTCGATTCCTCATCCACCACGGCGGACAAATACTGCCCGTATTCCTCCAGCTGCGGGAACTCGTCCGAGGCGCCCTGATGGGATTGCGATGGCGCACCGAGGGACTCGAATTTGACCAGGGCAGCTGGTCTTTTGCACCAAATTCCACAAGAAACGATCCAATCGGGAGATTGAGGACTTTGCTATGACAGTTGGGGCTTCAGCTAGATGCACGTAACATTACAATACATTTCACAACTGCAGAGATAACCTCAAGTGTAGTATTTGGACGGCAATGGAAAATAGATATTATATGATAGTATGTCCTAAAACTTCTGATCCCTTTCCGCCCTCCTAGACCATGGTGGATGACATGTGAGATCCAGAGTATTTCGGCACACTTCCCGCCCGAAGAAAATCGATAGTTTCAGCTCAAGGACTCAAGATGACCATCACTACAGCAATTCGCCCCGAAAGAATTACGCATAACAATAAAATCTCACTATGATGGTATGCCAATTACTTTTCCCTATAGTGGTAAACCTATATATATATATAGGTAAACCTATAGTGGTAAACCTATAGTAATCCTATAGATATAGTGGATATTCGTGGATATTAGTGGTAATATGACTTTGGCGCGTTTTTCCCACCTGGAAGAGGTCCCTGAGCTCGGTCAAAGTGAGGTCACCGGAATTGTCCAAGTCCGCCGCCTTGAAGAGCCTGAGCTGAAAGATGTGATATGGTGATGTGGAAACCATTTGAAAGCCATAATTCTATGTGACTATGTGATTTCTATTCTGTTCTGCAAATATGTATATCATCATAAATATATATATATATATATTAATATATTTAATATGATCATATCATATCAAAAGTTGACTATGGATTTTGTGGTTGATTTGTTGTTGATCTTTGCCTGAGTTCTACAAGCTTTTCATCTGGCACCCCCTTTTTGAATCTTTTTGATGCAGTTGTGTGTTGTGGAGTGAATTGCTGCGTGGTGTACCTTCAAGGTTGAGGACCGAAAGTGTTCAACTTACTGAATGGATGGGAAGGATTTGGCAACCAAAGCATTCCACCGTACAACAGGTATCATCAAGCGTAATCTGATACCATGCAAAGAAACGCCTCTCATTGGACAAGGTGCCCCTTCGCCCTGGAGAAGCAAGTTGAACCCACTGTGCTGGCGCTCAAGTTTCGGCAATCATTTAAGTCTGGATCGACATTCGGGATGCCCCCCAAGAATTGCATGCTTGCATATGCTTGCTCTTTGATTACTAACAGTTACAGTACTAACAATGACCAACACGCATAGTTCTCCGGGTCATGGATTCGAACAAATGGAGGTTTCCTGAAATTGGGGTACCCCTAAATAATCCCTTTATAAACGGTTTTTCCATGAAATAAACCATCCAGCTATTGGGGTAGCCCATCACTAAACCCCCATTTGACCAACCACTGGGGGTCACCGTGACCCAGAGAAATTAGTCCAGCAGCTGCTCAGCATACGGCAGAGTTCGCTCATGGCGCACGCTGGCAGCATCTCCCAAAGCCTTGCTGCGGCTTGGGGGGTGCTGGGCTGCCACTTCAGGCAGATCTGGGGGAGCTCATCAAAATCACCAAAAACCCAGGAAATTTGATCCTACACCCAGTCTTTTGAAAACCCAATGGCTTGCAATGGCTTGACCCAAAGGTTTCAAGGTCGGGTGCCTGAAATCGTGCTGACAGAATTCACTTTCTGCTTGCAACGGGGCAGAGATGTTCAGCAGGGGCTTCCGACTCCAACTTGCTGGATGAAAAAAACAAGAATTGACATTTGTTTCAGCCTTGACTAGGAAAGCTTTCGAAGATCCCGTTCACCAAACTTATTTGGGTCCTGTTGGCTTACCATTCTTGTCAGCATGCAGGCCATCCTGCATCCAGGGAACAAACAGTGAGCCACCGCTACCCCGAACCTGCAACCAGTCATCTGTGATGATGCCATTGGCAGGAGTCTTTAGGACCGCCCTCAGTTGCAAAGTGATGGAAAGTGCTTGTAATACTGACCGCCAAAGGACAAAAGGGGTCTAAAACAGATATGATGGACTTCCTTGTGATGGATTTGTTTTGATGCATCCAATTGCATTGCGGATCACATTGTTTGAAGAGGGGTACCAGAATACTGCGGACTTGATGAGAATAAGGTTTTCCAAGTGAAGTGGTTTGAACCACCATGCCAAGTCTCATATTTCCATCAGACACCCCGTCATTCAGTTCTAGCAAGGCTGATTTCAGCTGGCTGGTGAGCTCATTCTGCTTGATCCCTGCAGCCCAAACAATGCCTCAGTGCATTTGGATTATGGCGATCGTGGCATGACACCTGCACTGAATGTCAACCTTCCAATCCGGTAGTACATTTTTCTGTTGGCATGCTCAACCAGCTGTCAGTCCGAGAGTCAACCATAGGGCAATGTCCTCAGTGTGGAAGGAATCAGCAAAGCACAATCCCCATTACATCCAGTGCAGTTTCCACCCTCCGTCCACTTAGACCACTGGGCCAGCTGCAAAGGGGCACAGGATCTTCAGGTCCCAGCGGCATTTCCTCACCGCTCTTCTTTCTCATCTTGACTTCTTTCTTGGTGATCTCTGTCACTCTGTAGTTTGGCAGAACCTCGACACCTGGTGAGCTAAGCATCTGTGACGGCACCAGTATTGGGACCATCTTCAAAGGCAAATTCAGATATCGTATCCGCTGAATTATATGAATTCACCAGCCTGAAACCTGAAATAAGATCATTTTGGTGGTGACTTTGCGGTGACGTCAGTACAATTCAGTCAGATTATATGTATATAACACATATGAGCACATATGTATGTATAATCTGGCTGAGTTATATATAATATTACATATATATATATATATATATATACGTATGTATATATATATATACATATATATATGTGATTATATATATATATATTATATATGTGTGATTATATGTATATATATATGATTATATATGTATACATACACATATCTGCGTGTGTGTGTGTGTGAGTAATGTGCTTTCCTCATCTATTACAGCAAGCATTTACGTTATGTTGCTAGGGGCTGGAAGCTCAGCTTTCAGTGCCTTTGTCTGCAAAGACTTCGATACACTTTTCGGAGATGCCCCGATCATAGGTGGAGAGCAAGTAGTCACCTTGGACCCCAGAGATTCCATGACGACCCGGCGCCACTTGTGGATGTAGACTGAAAAACCCACCAGGCTATGGCAAAAAACTGTGTGCTATACGGGGATATACTATAGCAAACACACACACATATGTATATAATAAATATATTACACATGTATGTATAATATAATGAGTATATATATATATGTTCTTATTCAATAATGATTGCAATTTGTGGATTTCATTTGTCAAGCTGCCTGTGTTGATCAGCTTGACGTTCACGTACTTCATGAGCTTGGGATACAACTCCTGAGTGGCGTTGACCGGTGTACCCCATAGTGGTGCGCTGTTGGGGTGACAAAACTGGCTAGAACCATGCAACCTAAACCCATCCGAACAGGAGTTGGGGATATTTAATATGGGGCCTATGACATTCTGCAACTATGGTGATTTGTTTTTCATACTTTTTGTATATCCAGGCAAAGTTCACTGGAAGATTTAAGATTTTTGCAAATCTGCAGCTGAGCTTCTTTGGCATCGCCCGAAAGGAAATCCGCCAAGTCTGCAGCGACTTCCACACCAGTGGGGCCGCCGCCAATCACCCTGAGACAAAGAGTACATGGAACCGCTGTAATGTGGGTAAAACATGGTAAAACAATAATAAACCATCCCCCAGTCATCACCATTTTTATAGGTGCTATGTTTACCATTCCCAAATGAGTGGTTTATGGCATTGTTTTACCCTCTCGCCAGGCGATCGGAAACACAAGAGGCGTTTCCGCATGCTGCCAGGCTGCACGAAGCTCAACCACCTGCAGAATGGTCCCTAAAAGTTGGTGACCCAGCTGTCAGAAGATTTCATCTGCTTGAAATAAAAATCTACATGCACAAAACCACCAAAAACTTGAACTTCATCCAAACCATTCCCGGAAAAAACTGTCCCACTATTACCGGATTTCTATTGATTTCTTCTTTACGTGACCACGGCCGGCTCTCGTTTCACCACACGAGGGTGCCTCTCCTTCTGCTGCTCTGTAGCATTGGGCAAGGAGGCCCTTTCGAAAAGGTCGGTGACCTTGTCTCGGACCTGGAACGAGCTGGGCAGATGGAAAAATCCTACGTAGTCATAACTGGCTTCAAATGGGAAATCCCATATTAAGTCATATTAATGAAAATTGAAATGGGAAAATCAAACTAATTGTAAATGGATGTAAATGATGGATTTTCCAGCAAACCATGGATCTGATTACTGGAGGGCTCAACATCTCTTGATTCAGCTCCTTGAAACAACGGATTGCCTCCATAGCTCTGTCATTTTAACACGTTATAAAGCTCATATTACATGTGCAGACATGGATTTAAAAAAATGCTGCGATGGCCAAATCTTTGGATTCTGATTCTCCGGCCTTTCGAGCATCTGTGAGCTCCTTGAAGAAGAAGGCATGCTCTTGAACTCCAGGAGTGTTGAAATCGTTGGTCTGTGCCCCGATGCCATAAATTAATACGTCCTTCGGTGCACAGCGCTCATGTGCAACTTCCATGTGATGATGGGAATCGAGCATTCTACGCATTAAGAAATGCAACCAAACAAATAGAGACTCCCAGCCCTTCCAATACTGTAACTATTCTATACTATTCTATACTATTCTATAATTGAATTGGATGCAAATCAGCACATTCATTCACTTCACTGAAGCAAGTCCCTTCACCCCCGGGTCATATTCGATGTCGAACGACATCTTTCGCGGTACGGATTCCTGCTTGCATGCAAAGCGAGTTAAACTTTAAAACAAAGCAATCTACCGCTACAGATTCTTCTAATCAGCCGTAAATATCCATTTTCGAACCTAGAGTCTTCCGCCAATTTGCAGCTCTACTTTCAGCGAAGCCACTGAGAAACACAAGTTCTGAGACATGATCAAGCTGTGTGCTATCGCACTCAGCACCTCTCCTCTGGAAAGTGATCATAATCTATGTCTGCTGAGTTATCAGGTGTGCCAGCGCGAGTGCACCTTGGCAACATTATGCAACATTTAATATGATTGGAACACAGCCCTCAATGGTTGGAGTCTTTTGATGATAACTGATAAAGGCCAGCTGCCAGGATCATTCCTAGCAGGCACGCTTGCAACTGATGTCACAGCAAAGTGGGTGCAGCCTTTCCCGTCGAATTGAGTCCCAGCCAATCTTCGTGACTTTGTGACAGGTTTGCTTTCTGAAACTGCAGTGTCCCGGTTTCACCGGTTCTCACACGTCAGCTGAGGGCAGCACTTCACCACCTTATTCTTGACGTCGATGTGCTCGCACTTTGCTTCAAGGAAATCTGCCTCGATGTGTTCTCTCCAACATTGGTCCAGCATTGGAGACTGGTACCAGTTGCACTATGTTACAGTCTCATATAGTTTACACCATCGCCTCTGTTGCCTAGTTCAAGCTCCTAATCATGGGTGAAAAAATCGGGACTGTCAGGACCCACCTTGTCCTTAGTCACGCGTCGAATTGGTGTCACGATTGATCGCTCTTCAATCGATCCCATCGTACTCGCTGGGAGCAGTGGAGTGTACCTCAGCGACAGGCTTGCTCTAACATGGAAGCCAAAGTTGAAGTCTCGAAGTACGCAAGAAGTCAGGCAAAATTTCAGGCAATGTGAAGTCCGACAGTCTTCCCACAATTTTGCATGCGGTGAATAACACGACGCAAGCAATGCATCCAAGCCGAGTGTCAAGAAGAAATTTCGCGGTGAGACCTGAGGCCGCCAACAAAAGCTGCCCTGGTAGGAACAAATTGAGCACTGCACGCAATTGCAATATGTTGATGTTGTACTTGCATTACTTGCTGATAGATAAGCATTTCATGTCAACGTTTCATATCATATCACTTTGTAGCGCTTTGTAATGCGTTATATCACTTGCGATATCATTTCATATCACTTCAGGCTCAGTAGGCTTTCCTAGGCAAATAAAAGCATTCAACAAAATGAGACCCCCAAAAGCCGCGCTGCTGCAAACAAGAGGCCACCGTGATGTCGTAGTATTTAGCAATGTCTTCGGACAATCCCTGCAAGAATGTCACTGATCCCCAACCTGTACCAAGGACCACCATCTTTGGGCGTCTTCCGCTTTTATGGGCCGCGGGTCTCTCTTTGCTCAAAGTCTTGATCCCCGCAGCCACCGAGGCAGCCGCCCCACCAGCAGCTGCCAGCTTGCCGGCCGCCGCCACCTTGGCCGCGGCCGCGGCGGCGGCCACGGCGGGGCCGATCACCCGGCGCTGGACCTTGGGATTTTTGGCGCGGCGCCGGTGGAGTTTTCGGCTGCCAAGCGCTAAAAGTGTGGCAGCTGGAACTGCTGACGCCAAGGACTGGCTGGGAAGGCTTGCCCTCTGCTGTGGTTGGCGCACCGCAGCAGGTGCCATGGGACTTGAAATCCCTCGAGACGTGCTGAGAGGTGCTACAAAACACGGCGACGCCATGGGGCCAAGAGGCCAAGAGGCCCAACTATAGCGTGAGAGTTGCTGTACTGATCGCTTGTGTCGAAACTTCCGCAGGATGTACGAGCCAAACATAGCAAAAAGTGAAATTCACGGTGCTGTGCTAGAGTTCAACCACGAACATGAGGCATGCAAGGCAAAGAACATGGGACAGTCTACCGTCACACCTGACATAGCCTTTATCTAAGCTTCGTGCGCCAGGTCGGCTATGGCGAAGGGCCTGCGGTGTGGTCTGGTGCTCCCTGGTTAGCACAGGGCTTCAACTTGCAAGCATTAACCAACACACAAGTGCCTCTTTAAAAAGATGCTATCCTGCCTATCATCCTGAGTAGCCTCTCGAAAGATCTCTCCCAGTGCCTGCGATGGATTTGTTTCTTGGTGGGACGAATGGATTGGTTTCTTACGTGTGATGACTATGCCATGCAGAAACTGTACGCCTCAGTTTGCCACATGATCAGTGTTCAATGTAATGGTTCCATGCCTCTTCGGTCCAATCGGCAGGGTCCTGAACCCATGACATTGGACAAAAATGACAAGACATTCCTGATGTGTCTTGGGTAAATCCTACCAATTCAATGAAAGGCTGGAATAAATCTCATGATCCTCATGGTTGTATAGAGGCATCCTACTAGCACATCAATCGTTAAAAGTCACAGCTGTCCTGCCCAACACGCTCCAGAATCAAAGCTGCTGCACCTTGCGATCACTCAGGGGGTGAACATTAATGCTGATTGACAGTCTTATACATTTTATGGTCTCATCCACATTGCAATCATCGTCCAATTGAAATTGGTAGGACATATTGTTTATTGGCTTTAAGTAATTTCAGACATATTGGCCAACTAGGCTGAATGGTTTCCACAAGGAGTGAAAAACAGCAAGTATTTCAAAGATGTTCAAACCACCCAGTAGAATGGCTACGTCGTTTAGTAGACATCGTGTTTTTCTCTGATCACAAATCCCCGAAGAATGGCATTTACTGGTAACCCTGCAAAAAATAAATAGAAAAGAACTTGTTACCATCATTTTCATTGGGTTCTCCTTTTCTGTCTTTGTTGGGATTGCTAATGTTGCTATAGGTTAAACTTAAACCTCCAACCAACCACCATTCTGACCTGTAGTGATGCCCAAGTGTTCGCCCAAGAGCACAGGAGGTACAGCAAGACCTCAAGAAATCATGGGGCAATCCTGGCGCAACATGCGACTTGTCTTTATAGAACTTCAGAAACTTCAGATCTCCCAAAATCTCCCATATATAACATATATATATATATATACATATTATAAAATGTATACATACATTACATTACATTACATTACATTACATTACATCACATCACATCACATCACATCACATCACATGACATGACATTACATTACATTACATTACATTACATACATACATATACACATACGTATATATATATATATATGTGTGTGCCATATGTATGCATATATATATATTAGTATATAATTGTATGGAATTGTCATCTCAAATTCAGATCTTCAAAAATATCACAGCCATATAATACAATTAAAAATCCTAGAAGACATCATCCCTATGTCCAGTGTATCCATGAAATCCACAGGCTCAGCTCCCAGCCGGCATGACCCCTGGTGGCGTAGATCATGTGCAAGTCCTCCTTAGTTTTTGGATGGTTTTATTGGGGATGGAACCAGGAAAAATCGTGACGTCATTGATTTATACTAGGGATATAACATGATCTCACCAACTAGACCATGATTCAATGATTTTGGTCTGTCTGAAATTAGGGTTATTTTCATGGGGAACATGATCATTAAGCAATCTGGGGCTATTGTATTCTCAGACAAAATGTTGGTGAAGGTGACCCTTCTATGACCAGGTTCCCTATACGATTCACTCATGTTCACTCCATGTTTCTGACTAGACACCGAGTATTTTTGGCGACGGACGGCTTTGAAAAGAAAAATGGGGGGGTTCTTACAAAAGGGGCTGATTTTTTCCTGATTTTTTAGGGCAACACCAAATTAAGCGACATCGAATCAAGCGACAGCTGAGACTGCGGGCTATGAAGCTAGGAAGTTTCACTGCCTCGCCAATGCCAGTGTCATAGCGAATCACATTTTCCCAGGTCTCCTCACACAAATAGCCTCGACAGCAAAAGAAATATCAGTCCATGCCATTCTTAGCGGCCACCCACTGGACCGCCTCAAAGAGCACATCTGTCAGCAGCCGGCTGAGGTCGGAATACACAGGGCCCAAGCATAATCCGGACCTTGGCGGAGTCGGCGAGACCCTCATGGGATCATAATCCCGTCACTAGTACAGTAAATCTCCCCAATAAGGAAACCCAAAATGAATCGATCCAAGACTAAACCAGGAACTCTAGGCAGTATTTAATGTATATATACCAGTAGTGCCGCACAAGGCGGTGACGGAAGTTTCAAAAATAGGAAACCTATACGAGAGGTTGGTTGTTGTGAGTCACGGATGGCAGAGCGAAGCCACTGATGGACCGACAGGTGGTTGAGGTCTCCTCTCTTTCTCTTTCTCTCTTTCTTTCTCTTTCTCTGACTATCTACCTACCTACCTACCTATCTATGTATCAATCTATCTATCTATCGATCTATCTATCTATCGATCTATCGATCTATCGATCTATCGATCTATCGATCTATCGATCTATCGATCTATCGATCTATCGATCTATCGATCTATCTATCTATCTATCTATCTATCTACAGTATCTATCT
>Ga0126342_10017439_pt1 | contig 12418 bp, 13 predicted proteins | sample Cyp1metagenome_FD_92528 | JGI IMG/M metagenome (GOLD analysis project Ga0126342, IMG submission 92528) | Coral microbial communities from Lord Howe Island, Old Settlement Bay, Australia - Cyphastrea 1 metagenome | ecosystem: Host-associated > Invertebrates > Cnidaria > Coral ... | reverse complement strand
TCCTACCTTTTCGCGCATCTGCATCTTCTTTCTTCTGATCTTTTCTCTTCTGACTCTTTTCACCTCTGCTTTTCAACTGTCCATATTGTCGGAAGTTTCACTTCTAAACTTCCTTCGATCATTTTGTTGGAATGGCATCCCTCCCAGTTCTTTCCTGTGTCCAGACTGAAATGAGAAGATATACAGCTACGTGTGTGCTTGGATTCTGGAGTGTAGGCGGAGATGATTCGAGGACCTTACTGATATGCGGTTGTTGTGTTTGGTCATCCGGAGATCAACATGAGACAATATGAGATCTCTAGACATATTCCCCGTGTCTAGCCTAGAGCTAACAAGTGGATTCCACAAACAAAATCCCACATGCATGTTTTCATTTTTTTCGATAGTTTGTCAACTCAAACAGCATTCGCCACGATTTCCCATGGTTAAATCACCAGGCCACCAGGGCTCCACCCAGGAAAAACGTCAGCGACGGCGGCAGGGCCAAGAGGCCGCGTCGCTCCGACACCCCAGAGGTGTCGGTGGGGTCTCCGGGGTCTCCGTCAGATGCATTGGACTTTGGCGCCAAGCTCTTTTTAACGCTGCCGGAGTGGAACATCACCGAGAACGATATCAAAATGATCCGAGAGAGGGGCTTGGTACCTGATAACTTGAGACTTGGACCGATCTAGAAATCTAGATCTAAAAATTTTAGTGGAAATATGACAGTGATTTCCCAAAAGGCGGGGGCTGCTTGGAAATCGGAACTGATGATTCCACCCAAGGATTGTGGATTGGTTTCTGCATCCTTTGCGAAAATATTTCGTCAACGATGCTTGGACCTTCTCGGCGCCACCTGGTCACGGCTACATAGCCTTCTGATCCTTCTGGGTAGTGTGGCAGTGGACATCTGCCATGTTCCATCAAGGAAAAACATCGAAATATGGGCCTCGTACGAACTCACTATATTCATCGGCCTCGCGCATGGTCATGGATAGTCTGGGGTCTAATTTGACAGTGGCAGAATGTTGCAGAATATCCAGATACTGTAAGTCCCAGATCGCCAGGGCCATAAATGTTTAACTAATTTTAACATATTTTAACTACATATGTTGGCTCTTAGCCATATCATCAACCTAACCTATTCTGACCTATACAGTTGTTGCGAGAGCCATCAGGATCATCGGTCTCAGCCATCCATAGGAAGATGGGTCAAGCACCACTGGAACCATATTTGTGGAGGATGAACGTCCATGAACACCAGCTGTTTGCTCGCGTTTTTTTTCAATGTGAACTTCATGCAACATGGCACATCATATCATCAATATTCATCAATATTCTAGATCCACCAGATATCACCAGATGTGATCAGCTACAGTACATATCATCCACCTATGTAAAGATGCTGTCCATAAGGTATTCTGCCAGTCCTTGTACAGGTTCACCAGATATCATCATGATGATGAGGATATCATCATTAAAAACACGACCATCCACCTTCTTTGACGGTTGTCCCTACTCCTACGGCTGATTCCTTCTGTTTCGTTTAACCATAATTTTCATTCATTTGTCATGGCCACAAACACCAGCCTCAGTGATGTTCCTCTTGTTTTTAGTGGCAGCACCTGTAAGAGGCCGGGCGTTTATGCACTTTTTTCTTCCCTTGTTTTTTTTCTCCCTGCTCTTCCATGTTTCTTGCTGTCTATCTTGCATTGGGGGGGTGGGTTGGGAGGTGGGCTGCGGCGATAACGTCCTGGCACTTGCACACTTACTTGATGCTAGGTCAGTTGAAGTTTCTTTCAACTTCGACATCAACTTCACGCCATGGTAAATATATACAGAATATAATTATATTATATTATATTACTTGATGCTACGTCATTAAGAACTTCCCTTGCGCTTCTACTACAACTTCATGCTAGTTCCTATGGGCATCACTTGGCCAACTGTGTCATAAAGTGCGCGACCGCAAAGTTTCATACGCCGAACTTGGGCCAAAAAAGATTGCGAAGTCCTTTTCTAGGGTTGCAAGAACACATAGTTCGGAGACCCTTACAGCACTTTTGTCATCTTTTTTGTGATGACAATTTTCAAATCCCAAAAGCGCACCATATTTTCAAAATCAACAAATGATGCTGGATGAACGTTGGACGTTGCGCCCAGCTTGGAGGCGCTAGGGGCACCTTGTTTCTCACATTTTCTCACCATCTTTTCTCGATTCTTCACTATGTTTCATTTTGTTGCACAATATATCACAATATTCCCTATTTGATCCTATTTGTTCATCATGTTTTCCCAATGCTGAAAACCATTTTTCAGCGTTTCCCCCTGGTTGTTTCATGTTTTTTCATCACTTTTCAGGACACCTTGGGCTTTGACATCACCATTTGCGACGGCGAGGTGGTCTCCACTGTGCCTGACTCCTGGCGCCGCTTGGGCAACGAACGAATCGATCCACGGCCCACGCTACAAGCCACCAGTCGGATGCTCAGGTAAATATGCGTAGTATGAATAGATATATATATATAATTATATATATTTATATATATATATATATAACTGGTTGGTGGTTTGGAACATTTTTTTTCCATAATATATTGGGAATAATCATCCCAACTGACTAATATTTTTCGGAGCTCTGGCTCAGGACACCTTCCAGTTTGGTTGAGCTGTTCCGACTAGGATCCTGAGGGTAGTTTTCGACGGGTGCCATGGTAGGACTGACTGATTGGAAGCTGGTACAGGTTGGACAAAGGGTCAGTGCTGTAGTAAATTTGGTGTGTGGTGACCTTCAAGGGGTTGGATCATGTCACCTTTGCCAGTCAGTTGACCGACAGGCAGCAAAGCTTTGGGTTAGAGGCTCCATGCCACAGGGCTCCACCTTCTGTCTGCTGGACGTCCGGGTGTCTGCTGTCAATCCGGTGGTCTTGGACTTAGATGGTCAATCGTCTGTCGTGCCTGTCCCTGCATGCCGTCTGAGTGCAGTTCCCAAGGTGGTGGAATTATGTTCTGGATTAGGTGCCTTCACGAGTGTCCTCCCACGGGTGTCCATGACAGCAGCGGCTGGGGTTGCTCCCTGTACTTCATGGGGCTGATGCACTGTTTGTCCATGGGGATATTAATGCTACTGAAAAGTTGGTTGCCAGGGGTCTTTTCCATTGTGTTGTTGCAGCGGGAGTGCGCTGTCAGCCTTTCAGCAGAATGGGGATGCCAAGGGCATGAACGACTGCCGATCTCAGTCCCTCCCAAAGGCGCGACCAGTTGGATTTTGCAGGCGGTCATGATAGTCCTAGAGTGTGTCCCTGGGGTTATGCAAGATGCTGGTTTCCAAGGGGTCCTGAAGCAGTTTTCATTGCAGACAGGGTACCGGCTTAGCCAAATCGTTTTGCACTTGCATGACAGTTGGTGCAGCAGGCGTGACCGATGGATTGGAGTTTTGGTGGCCCGAGTCATGACGCCATTGCACACCCTCCCATGCCCAAGCTGGATGTCCGTGACCTGTTTGCAGTGTTTCCAGTTTTGCCCCCAGAAGATCAGAAGCAGGTTGCCCTTAACTTGTACGAGTTGAGTAAGTACCATGCCTACGCGACAGGGGGGATCAGTCGGCAGTATGTGGATTTGGACTCTCAAGCTGCCACCTTGTTGCACTCTCTTGGGAACCAAATGTATCACTGTGCTTGTGGTTGTCGCCCTCCTTTGAGTGAAGAACGCCTCAAACAAAGAGGCCTTGTTGGAGAGGTTTGATCCGACTGGGGACTTTTCAGGTGCACTGTAATGTGGAGATGGAGCACTGTCGCTATTGGCATCCTGATGAAATGTGGGCGTTGCTTGGGGGGAAGCCGGGCGTGGACTTTGGGCCCAATCTCCGAGTACAGCCATCCAGTTGCATCCGAAGCCACTGATAGTGGGGTAGAGCCAACAGCCCCGGAGCCCAACTCCGGTGTCACGATCAGGTTTGAAAGTTTGGGGGTCGAACACACGGTCGCTTTTCAAGACGGTGCCAAGTTCGCCAATTGGTACAGGCTGAGGCTGAGGTGGGTGGTTTTGGGGAGGATTTGACTGTTTCTCTCGCTGGGGTGGGTATGGATTTGGGCTTGCCCCTCCAGCAGGGGATTTTACCCTGAGAGAACCCTTGCCAGGGACCGAGGTAACAGACTGGAATGTCTATACAGTCACAACACGGCGTGCCTTGGATCAAGAGCGCCACCAGGATTTTGGCCAGGCAGAGCCCTATCTGGGGGGATGATGAACTCCTTGCAGGACTCCTCCGCATCTCAAAGCGCGCTGGTGCTGATCAGTTTGTGATGTTTGGAACCCTTTGTTGATTTCGAGCTTGGTGGTGGACAGCCAGACTCGCATATGGGTTGACTTGCTGGGGCGTTTGGGGTCAGTGGCTACTGTCATTTCAGCGTTTGCAATTGACAACCATTGATATCGGCTGGTTTGGGGTTTGGACTCTGAGTCAACGAAGCTTTTCACTTGTGGAGTGCCAGAAGCCCAGTATGCTGCTTTTCAGTTCTTGAATAGCTTTGTCGGAGTTCATCGCTCTGGCGCTCAACAGCCTTGGAAAAGCACTCCGTTGGGGTTTTGTCCTACTGGGCACTGTGGGGCTTTGGCTTTGTTGTTTGTGCGCCACCTGCTGTGGGGAGAACCTTTAGTCTACATGCAAGCCCAGGTCGAAGCAGCTGCAGAAAGCTCTAGTGTAGACTTTGGCACTGAGTTGCCTTCAGCATGCCATAGGCCACGACTGGCAGCACTTGGACTTGACCCCTCTGGACTTCTTGGGGATTTGCTGCAGAAACATGGGGTCGGGGCTGATGAGGTTAGTGACAGGGTGGCTCTGATCAGACGGGAACTTGGTGATGACACTATTGCCAAGGTTGTGCTGACTGGCAATCCATGGCAGGAGTTGAAGTGGCATGCCAACCATTTGCATCCGCCATTGACGCTCATCAAGCCCTCAGAGCTGCAGAAGACAATTGACCAAAGAGCTGATCGACCAGTAGGAGCCAAGAAGCACAAGCAGGCCAAAGGCAAGGGGAAGGGAAAGCATGCTTTGTCAGCCGTGTTGGACCCTACCATGCTGCGACTTGAGGGCGGGGTTTTTCAGAGCCAGCAGGGCCAAGCACTTGCACAGGTGGCATTGACCGGGTTGGCCGTGGGGGTCTCAGGGGTCGTCCTAACCATCCAAGCTGTTGCCAAACAATATTTGCAAGCTGGAAAGACTTTGTCCACAGGGGCCCTGGGATTTCTTTTGTTGGATGATTCTCCTTCGGCAGCGTCTGGTTTCCCACCTGTCAGTGTGCGTGTCCCTTTGGTCTGTGCGGCAATCTCAGAGCCACTGTTGGTTGATGCGTGTTTGGTGCAGATGGGTGCAATCATGGTTGAGCGTGCTCCTGCGACGGTTGAGTTTTCGGTGCAGTCGGTTCCTGCCTGTGTTGTCAAGGCAATGGTCTACCGAGATCTGACGGCGTGCACTTGGCAAGAAGTCGCGGCGCACCCTTTACGTCACATCTTCGACCATGTCCCTCCTTTGCAGCAGGTGTGTCCAGACCATGAATGTCCTGGGTGTGAGTGTTGGCATCAGTCGGCACAGTACCCCATTGAAGGTCCTGTTGTTGAAGTTTGGAGTAAGCAATGGCTCAGGTTGAACTTTGTGGCATGCCCGCCGCACCAAGCGGAAGTCTTTGTCGTCAATTTGCGTATCCCTGTAGTGTTGCAGCACATTGTCGAGGAGTTCAGTGGTTTTGCTGGTATCTTTTTAGAGCCAAAGAGTGTGGACGGTAGGAGGCCTAGTGAATTGTACCAAGTCATCTGGTTTCCCAAAGCAGCATTGGATCAGCTCATGGTGCAACGGCAGACGATCCCAGAAGTCTGCGACACTGTGAGGCTGGGCCATAAGCTGGGCTTGAGGTGCAAGACTGAACATGCAGCTGCCGTTTTTGCAAAGATAAAACCAGGCATGACCTTTTTGCCAGCAGGGAAGAAACAGTCTTGGCTTGTCGGGCCATTTCCGTGGGTCGGTTTTGTGTCTGGTCAGTCCCGTCGTTTCCGCATCCGCCATTCCACGGGTGAGGCTATCCAGCCGGTGTGTGGACTTCCTGAGGGATGTGCAATGTCTGTCTTTGGTATGGTCAACATCGATTGGATGCTGGAGGTTTGGCTTCAGCAATTGTCACCACCGCCTGCCCTTCAGGCATTCATCGATGATTGGAGTGTCACTTTTGCAGCCTATCGGAATTTTGCACTCATTTGGGCTTCAGTCCAAGATTTCACTAACTGCTTGGACCTTAAGTTGGACTTGCGCAAGACAAAGCTTTGGAGCACAGCACCTGAAGCTAGGCGCCACTTCAGGGAAGGTACTCCTGAGGTTGCCTGTGTTGCCAGGATTTTGGGGGCTCACCAGAATTACACCCGCCATGCTTGGAATGCAGTCATGCAACTCAGACTCCAGGCGCTCCCCGGGGTCTGGACGAAATTGCGTGCCAGCTTGGCACCATATAAGGCAAAGCACATAGCAATTCGCATGATGGGGTGGCCACAAGCTTTTCATGCATGCTCAGTGGAACACAGCGGAAGGGGGCCAACCCGTTCCTTCACATGATCCTCACCAATCTCATGGGGGATCCGGAGGCGTGGGTGATAGCACAAACCATTAGGCATGCCAGGGAGCTCGGAGGCACAGAGAGGGTTGAGAGTTTCCTGGCCTTGTATGCAAATGCTGCAGATGAACCCTCTGCCAATGGGCCCACAGCCATATTAGTGTCACTGGGTTGGGCCGTGGGTGGGAATGGCTTGATCCAAGACAGCCTGGACAGTTTCAGCCTCATGCACACCGGGTGGGATGAAGTGTACTTGCGTCTTAGTCTGGGTTGGGGCCATGTCCTTAAGGGCAGGAACTTGGGCACCGTCGGACCTTGGATGGAATTGATCAGATGGACTTGTTTGAGTTGCAGCGAGCGTTGAGCAGGTTTGGTGACTTGGATTTGGCGCTGCTGCGCTGTCACCTAGATGGCACCCTCTACACACAAAACGGAAGAGCCAAGTTTAGACCGGGGGTGGCTGACAAGTGCCCATGGTGCTCCGAGAAAGATGGGTTTTACCACCGGGCTTGGACTTGTGCCCATTTTGAAGGTTGTCGGAGTCACATGACAGTCCAGCAGCGTGCTCTTGTGCCTTCCTTGCCAGCGTGGCCAGTCCAATTGCCAGAGTGGAAGGTCTTGTCCGCGATCTTTCTCCGTCCTGAGTTTGCATGTCAGCAGGCACCGGTTCGTCCAGCAGTCAGCGGGGGGAAGGTTGTTGACGTTTTTGTGAATGGCACAGCCGCTTGGCCTAAGGAACCTAAACTGAGGTATGCAGCATGGGCCGTTACTTGTGCAACAGGAGGACCAGGAACACTGCTGCACGAAGCTCTGCTGGCAGGTCATGTCGCTGGGTTGATACAAACAGCGTTTCGAGCAGAGCTTACTGCAGTGGTGGAGGCAGTACCATGGGCAAAGGGACGCAATTTGAGCGTTCGAATCTGGTCAGACTGCCTTGCAGTCAGCGGTGAAAGGGTTTCAGCGATTGCAACGGGGTTTGCAGGTCAAAATCAACCGTTCCCATTCTGACGGTTGCAGATGCAGGAACTCCTGAAGGAGTGCGGGGCAGGACAGGTGTGACTGATCAAGGTGGTTTCTCATACAAAATGTTACCCACGCAACTGATCCCTTGGAAGCCTGGGTTTACTGGCACAATCAGACGCTCGCCATCGTTTTGGGTGGCACACAAGGGTTTGGCTGATGCACCATTTTTTCACCGGCAGTTGCATTTGGCAATTTTGCAAGTTCATTTGAAAACAGTTTGAAAGGCAATCCAGGATCAGACTATAGTGACTATCTCAAAGGTTCCACGCACACAGGTGGTTGAGGAAGTTGTTCGTGTGGCGCAAGTGCCGGAGACATGGGCTCTGCCGGAAAAGATGTTTGCCCGACACGGCAAAAGCAATGTTGAAGAAGTGCACAATTGGTGGAGTGCCATCGGGTCACAGGTCATGGGTGGCACTGGCAATTTGAGCTGCGTGGCAGGTCTTCAGTTGTTTCTGGACTTTTATCTAACTACTCAGCATCAGGGGCCATGGGTTTTCAAAAAGCGATGGTATGATGCGGAACAACGCGTTCCAGTAGGTGGCAGACTGCCGTGGGGTGGGCGGGTGAAAGCTTTTTTGATGCTTTTCAAGGTTTACATGCGTCATCAGAAAGTCTCAGTTGTTTCCAAAATGACCCATCCATCCAGCAGTGCAATATCCAAGTGGCTAGTGTGCTACAAGTTGCGATATTCAGGTGACAGGCTCCAACAATTGGACGATGTCATCTTTCGCATTGCAGGCAAGCAGCTGGCTACTGCTGCCGAAATGGCGGCCTTCGACCCTCTCAGTGAGGGATAACGCGCAACATGGAGAAGAAGGGCGGCGGGGTCGTTTGCACAGCACCGGCGCTGACCGATAAACAGTGATAAACAGTAATAAACAGTAATATTTTTCAGAGGGGTTGAAACCACCTACCAGTATATTATTATTGGTATAATATGATATCATTGATAATTGATATATATATATATTGATATAATTACGTATATACTATCATATATTGTATATTACTAGCGCTAGCGTTAAGTCGTATCAGCTTGTAAAAGTCCCATCGGGAGGCCGTGCGCCTGGAAAAAGTTCAAGTTTGGCATCACCACAACTTTTAGTAATTGAACGATTTCATTGTTTTGGGGCCGTGCGCCTGGAAATAGTTCAATTTTTGTATTGCGTTGATTTTTAAAACTTATATTTGATGATTCAAGCTGCTGCTAACTGCTGCTAACTGCTGCTTGCTGCTGCTTGTTGCTGCTTTACCTGCAGCTTGCTGCTGCTTGCTGCTGCTTGCTGCTCACATGCTGCTCACCTGCTGCTCACCTGCTGCTCACCTGCTGCTCACCTGCTGCTTGCCTGCTGTTGCTGCTCCTTGCTGCTCCCTGCTGCTCCCTGCTGCTCCCTGCTGCTGCTTGCTGCTGCTTGCTGCTGCTTGCTGCTGCTTGCTGCTGCTTGCTGCTGCTTGGCTACTCTAAACTAAATCTCCAAGTATAGATGAAACAGGCTGTGCCATGGTGATTTTTCTTCCCTGATGTGACTTTCCACTACCTGATGTGACTTTTCTGTATCGCCGCCGTGCCATGGGGATGATGTGACTTTTCCCGCCTGATGTGACTTAATTAAGTACGGTGCTTCTAGTATAAGTGTGATGTTGTGTTATTAATGTTGTTGATTGTTGTTGTTATTTTTTTCCTATTGTCTTATCTTTCTTATTTTTCCTACTATTAGTGCTTTGCGGTGCATTTGCGGGGTCAATTCTCACCCCGTTTGACCCCTAGGTCGGCATTGTGTCACCCGAATGCTTGACCTTCCCAACAACGAGCCGCCTGTTTGTGCCTTGGTGCACCCACTCCAGTGTGGGAGATCCAAACAGTGGGTCTTCGTTGGAGGTTCCCAAATTGTGGGTTCTCACGAAATCACTCTTTCCAGAACCTAGGTTTCGTTGCCACGGACTATGGTGTGCCAGATCTTCCATTGAGTTTGGCCTGTCATTTGAAGTTGGACGAGAGGATTGGCCGGCCGGCTGCGAATCTCTTGGAAGGCTGCAGCTTGCGTCTTCACACTTCCAAGGGTGCCATGGAAGCAGGGATCTGGGGATCTTGAAATACGTATGGAAGATGACGGGGCGGCCGTATTTGGCTTGTTCATTTTCAGATGGGCTAAGGGACGAATGTGCAAAGTGTTGAAGCGATTTAAGTTGCAAGATGTTGCAGGCCCTTTTGGCACTACATGTTTTCTTTCCATTTCCAATTGCTTGGCTGATGAAAGAAGAGGAACCCCCCATGTTTCGCACCCACTGGTTAAAGGGTCCCAAACCTACTCCAGAATATGGGCATCGGTCAATGTACTCAGTACTCACGAGAAGGACCGGATTATTATATTCATGATGTCCAAAATCACTGGTTTCCACTTCAGTTCTTGGACCACAGCCTTTTTTTGTCTGAAAATAGGGTATCCCATCGGATTGGGAAAAACCAATCCCCAAACTGGCGATATTTTGGGATATGATTTGATCATCATCCTGGAATGGCCATGAGTTGGATGTAAATCCCACATGTTCCATCACTTTCCCTGGAATTTGCCTGGTCCTTGCTGAGGCACAAGTAGCGATGCCACCATCTTTCGGCATGCCGTGATGGGTCAGGGTGGTAAGGACAGGGCAAGATGTCGCATCAAGAAATCATCAACCAACTAGGGGGCAATGATACAAAATTACACCAGATTCATTTTACCTTTGGCAATTCAACATGCCATAATATAAAACCCATCCATATATATATAGATAGATAGATAGATAGATAGATAGATAGATAGATAGATAGAGAGAAAGAGAGAGAGGGAGAGAGAGAGAAAGTTATGTGTTTTTCCCCTATATTTCCCAGGCAAAACATGTTTTTTTTCACGTTATTCCGCGCAAAAAAAAGGGAGATTTCCCTCAACCCCGCAGGATCTGGTGCTGGGCCATGTGGACGCACCGCGCAACGGACACGTCTTCGTGGTGCTCAAAGTGCCGCGCTGCTGGGGCATTGGATCCTACACGCGGACCACGCGGACGTCCATCATGGAAGACTACCATGCTGCCTATGAGTGAGAAGCGGTCAGTTACCCTATGTTACCCTACTGAAAATCGACCGTGGCAATGGACAATCCACATGAAAACTGGAGGTTGTTCATGGGAGTATTATCTCTAAATGGTGGATTTTCCATTGTCATGTTGGAGTACTGGAGGGTACACCCGGAAAATGATCTAAGAATGGCGGATCCATATCTGACTTGACTGGCTGGAGGCTAAATGATGAAATGAAGAGGACAATGTGAGAACAAGACAGATGATGATACCTTATTTCTAATGACATATCATGAGTGAAAGAATATCTGAACTAAGTGAAACTATGGTAGTTCAATGGATAAGTAGTAATGATAGTAGTGATAGTGATGGTTATTAACGATCAATCATTTTTAATGTTCATACCATTCCCGATGGTACTGTCATTCCATGGGGGCGATATACACATTTTATATCATTTTATATATTGTATATCTATACACACTTAAATGCACGTAACAATACGAACGCACGCGAATTGTGATGCTACATACATCCTAGTGATCTAATGGAAGTAGTGGTCCAGTTGTTTCTATCCACACTATGAGCCAAGGACATCTAGAGCTGTTTCGCAGGATCACTGTTGTCAAGAGATGTCTTGGGCACAGGAATTGGTATTGGAGTAGGTCTGTTTTGTCCTCTCTTTCCATGGGAGTTTGCATTAATTTGCCTTCATGAAAGTGTAGAGGAAGGCTTCAATTAATTTGCAGTTTTCTGCAACAATTCGCGGCTCATTTTTTTGAGCCTTCGTCACAAGAGTCGCCGTTTTCTTAGCTTGCCGATCCCCTGTGAATCAGAGTTGTGTGAATGTGGCGTTTCACACGCAAAAAGGGAAGAGCACCACTGTTTGAATGCTGTCGTTGGGTCCGTGACTTGGGAGCAGATTGTTGTGAAAGAAATGATTGTTAAAGGAGGCATGGCACACTGGGGAATCAGCTCCTGTGCGAGTGAAAAGATGCCGGATGGATCGCAAATCTGTTAGGGCCTGGGCAGTCAGCTGGGGGTTTGCATCGCTAAAACCCAAACATTTCCACGCGGAGGCCTTCTGTTCCTTTTGGCCATCTATGCACTTTGCTGTGACCGTGAGATGCTGCGCAGCACTTTGGTCAGCAACCTTTCGGAGGTGCGAAGGGATTTTTTTTGGGCCCACTGCCGTGTGGCACTCCGTTGTTATCACTGCCAGGTCTTGAATAGCGAATGGATCTTTACCTCAATTGCATTCCTGTGACGCGGCAATTTGGGAGGTGGGCCTGTGTGATACCCTAAACCTATTTTATGATTGGAAAAAAGGTAAAAATTGGAAAAAAGGTAGCTACTTCACCTTGGAATCCTGTTTCGCAGATCTTGGATGATGGATTGGCGCCCGAACCATCCTATGTTTAGGATACATTTGATGATGGTCATAGTGATCCACCTCCACATGGGAGAGTATAATAACCCGGCACCTATCCGTTTAGTATGCCATGATCCCCCATTAGCTATATGTAGTTCTCACTCGAGAAAACGATAAGAGGAAAAAAAACGATAACGATGCTCATACATATACATTATATATTGTTTATGGGACATGTTCGAAGCAGCAAGCTTTGCAGGCAAGCTTTTCCCCGAAAAACAGATGTGAAGCTGGTGGTTGTAAGGTGATATCCCACAAAGAAAACACAATATGAATTGTTTCATGAGGGTGTGAAGCCAGCACTTGGAAAAACGATAAGAGG
>Ga0126342_10017438_pt1 | contig 12418 bp, 9 predicted proteins | sample Cyp1metagenome_FD_92528 | JGI IMG/M metagenome (GOLD analysis project Ga0126342, IMG submission 92528) | Coral microbial communities from Lord Howe Island, Old Settlement Bay, Australia - Cyphastrea 1 metagenome | ecosystem: Host-associated > Invertebrates > Cnidaria > Coral ... | reverse complement strand
GTCGCGGTTGAGGCCCACTGCAACCTGGAAGTCGCGGTTGGGGTCCGGCAGTGCCCACTGGGATCTGGAGCTCGCGGTGGAGGTCCGGCTGTGCCCACTGGGATCTGGACTGCGAGGAGGAGGACGAGGAGGAGATGGAGGAGGAGGCGGAGGAGGAAGAGAACAGCTCTGATAAAATCTAACAACCCTCACCTGGCAGGTGGGGAATAAACATTACGCCAACACTAAATACATCCAGAGTAAACTTTAAGCTAACACTAAGCCCGACCAAGTTGAGCCCTAAATCAATTTTAACTACAATTTCAAAGCGGCCTTGGAACACAACCCTAAACCAAATCTAAACAAAACCTTACACCAAAACTAAACCAACCCTGAACATATCTTAAAAGATAAGAAACATTCCAAAATGCCTTAACCCAAGCCGAAACAAATCCAACAGCAGCCCTAACACCATGCTCTTTGAACCAACCCTAAAACTAGGCGGACTCCTAGCTAAACCGCAAACTAACCCAAAACAACATATTGCACCAACGCTAATTTCACGGCAAACAAGCGCTACACAACCACCATTTATAAACCAACTTTAAACCGACCTGGAATAACTAACCCAACCCACGATACCGATACCTTTAACCAACCTCAAGCACACATCACAGCAGCCCCAACAACAATTCTAGCTGAACCAACCTCCGATTGCTGCTAGCTCAAAAAATGTCCGATTCCGGCAGAAATAAGAGTTTCTAGCTCCAAAATGCTTGACTTACCGTTAGTTTCGAACTCCGAAATGCTGCAATTACCGTAGAAGTGGATCCAAAATGTTGCAAATATTGTCGAAACGGCAGCTTCGAGGTTTAACATGCTGCAAACAGCCAGGGAATTGATGCAGTATTGAGGGGGAAACAAAATCCCCGGGAAGGGCGAAAAAAATCCCTGGCGCAAACCGGGCCCGCTTCCTGAGTGCTCAAGTGTAGTGCCGCCTAAGGAACAGAATCTGAAGCAGATGAATGCCATATATGATGCCAACCCTCGTATTTTGGAAGATGTTCACAGAGCGGTGCAAGGAGGCAAGGAGGCTACATTTCATGATGAGGAGGGATAGAAACAGGGTAACCATTTGTGATGCATATGCAGATTTCGATGCGGAGTATGATCTCGTTCTCAATGAAAATGAAGTGTTGTCAGGCGGTGCCTAACTTGCAAAATTTCGGCAGACAGGAAATGACTTTGACTTTACTAACAGGATTTGCATGGATTTGGTCATGGTGCAGAGAATGGCTCACTTATTCGGTTCCCTTACGTAACAAATCATATCAAATCATCATCACATTGGATATCCCATGATAAAACTATGCGATCCAGGCTCCGGGAGTGATTTCCTTTGAGCCGCATCCGCCTTTCAGCTGAAATTTGCCCTGCGATGCCAGTGTCAACTGGGTTGTAAGGGTAGGGAGGTCTGAAATGATGTATATAGCGTAGCAGTGATTTTGGGTCTAGGCCAGTCAGGCTGCCTGCATATGAGAGTTGCTTGTGAGCTCTACCATGAAGCGCAGAAATTTAAGCATGGCTAGTGATAGTGATTTGATTGAAGAAGCGCCTTGGCCTATGACCCAAGAAAGACAATGCCACAACTGCACGGGCTGCAGCTGTAGTCTTTACATATTTGCTCAGACACACAAGGGCTATAAGACTGCTCATGTTTGCTCAAGATGTCGGGAGTTGCTCTCCCTTCAGGATTTTGCCGTCAATTGCTTTAGCCAACGAATCTCTTCGCAATTCACTGGGGCAGATCCATTGAGAGAGCCAAGACTTGTCCCACGCTGTTCCGCGTCTCCGACCGCATCAAAGCTCGTGCGCTTGAGAGAATGGGGCCAGCGAAGAAAAGCTGCGGCCTTGGCAAAGAACTTGTTGGGGGCTGCAATCTGGGTAGGCCTGCAGTTTTGCCATCGGCCAGCGGTAGATCATGAAACCCTAGATGAAGGGGTGGACCGCTGTGAAAGACTGGCTTTGCAATGATTTGCACTTGCTATATGATGTTCGAGGGCCTCAAGCCTTGATTCTTTGGCTGCGAGTTGATCTCCGGAATAATTACCTTCCTGTTTGTTTTAGCAATGGAATGCATCTCGTTGAAATAAGACCTCGGAACTTTGGCATCTTTTGGCTCAAGCTGTTTTGTAGCCTCAGCAATCTTAGGAGTTCTCTTCCTAGCACTTTAGGTCAAGGACGGCTTCCATGACTACAGGCCATTGAAAAGTACAACAGCCTGTAGGCCACCTGTAGGCCGCCTGTTCCCAACTGCAGTTTGCAGTTGGCACATGTCGCTAAATTCTGCTCAGAGCAATACTTTTTGCTATGCAGCAAAAGCTGTAGTAGCTAGCTTACTGTGAGAATCTATAGCCCTTGGATGTGTCGAGTTGGGTGGTCAGCAAAAGGTCAGCACGCTGCTGCAGCTTCTAAGTTGTGGAATTGCCGGTGCCATCCTGCAGTACTGTCCTGTCAGGATAAGGCAGACTTGCCCGAACCACAAACCCTTGGCCCGTCGCTTTAGTATCACTTGCACCAGCACAGCTACAAGAAGTCGCTGCAAGATGTGTCAAGATGGTGCCTTTCTCAGGAAGACATGCAAGCAGACTTGCAGTGAACAGACATAAAACACCATAGAACCAAGAAATCACACCAGCTGCAGTCACTATGACACAGACCTGCCACGAGTCGCCTGTCGTTGGTCGCGCATTTGTTTTCGGGGTAGTAGCAGCCAGCGGCCATGCCCAGTGATGACGACGGCCTTGCCCCGACGGAGGGTCCGGGCTTCCAGTCAAGCTGGTATGCTTCTAGCAGATGAATCTGCCTTACCTTCAAACATGATCTGAACTCAGTTTACATCATTGCGCAGTATACTCATGCCAAATATATGACGTTGATAGACTTTGTATGCGCAAAATGGCTTTGAATGATCTTACTCCAATGCGAAGCCTTACCTCAGACTCAGACAATTCCCATACAAGTTTTGAGCTACAGAGTTCTGTCAGGTCCTGACTGGGAAAATGGTTTTAGCGATTCTCTTCGCAACTTTGAGGACGGAAAGGGATTTGGATTTACGACAAGGTTGCTGAGAAGAATGCAAGGTGATTTCTTGGGACATGTAAGTGCCCGTGCATTAGGCAGAACAAGCTGGTCGGATTTCCTCCTCCAGAACGCTTCAAGGCGTTGGACAGATTTCATGTTTCTTGAATCCATTTGGCCAGGAAGCTGTCACACTGTGGAGACGGCGAGAGGAGGCAGTTGATTGAAGTGTGCCTTCCTGCCTATCTGTACTCTTATCTATTTTGAACATGTTGAAAATGGTATTGATTCTCTTGCAGGGCTGACCTTTGCCATTTTAGGGGAAGGACAGCGCATAAGTTTTCTTTCTAACAGTCTAGGAAAGCCAGCGGTCTTTGCACTCTTCGTTTCCTTCAGAACAGTTGAAGCCATTAGAAGCTTGTGCATGTATTTCATCGTTATTAATTGTCATTGATGGTGATTGATAATTGATTGATAATTGATTGATTATTATTGATTGTTATTGATTGGTATTGCAGATATTCACAGTGGCCAGGGAATGCCAGGGATGTCCCCTTGGCACCAGGACCAGGACACTCGGCTCATTGAAACTGTCAGGCCACCTGCGAGGAGAAGATTGCAGGCTGAGAACTTAGCTTCATACATGGCTTGACGATGCTTTACAATTTTTGTCAGATCACATCATATGATAAATAAATAAATATATATATATAATAAATATAATATAAACGTGTGTATATACTATATATAATATATGAAGATCTATGTGCCACCCAAGTAGAACAGGAGAGTGACAGTGTCCTTTTAACGTGTTTTAATGTGTTTTGTGCAAAGGTCGGAATCTAAATCAACGCACAGTGGCAAGTTGTGACTTCACTGCAGAGGCTCGTGCTGTTTTGAGTTCTAGGGTAGAGCTCTGTTGTAAGGAGTGCAGTCGCTTCAGTCGCTTCGCATGATGTCCACTTGCAGTGAAATTGTATGTTGAGAGGTGCCCTAGTCGCTAGCTGGAATTTTATGGATGCAGACTTTTGATGTCGATATCAGCCCTAAGACAACAGATCAGTCGATTCACGAGGACTGCTTGAAAGCTCACTTTCCAGCTCGCGAAGATGATGAAAGCGTCAGTTGCTTAGAAATCTTAGAATCCTGCGATATCCGATATCCTGCGAGTCTGCGACCTTCCTTTCACTGAACTCTCTGTGGAATTGATGGCCCAGGATGCACCATTGCAGGCCTTGGTGAAAGCCGGGCTGCCTAGCAGCCTTGCATGTGAGATACGTTGAACTTGGAGATCTACTTTGGGACAGACATGGCTAGAGCATGCCTCTGCAACAACATAGCCTTTGCAACAAGAGGTATACAGTAGATTACAGTATATATATATGTATATCCAATTATATCCAAGTATGGTAATAGTATGATTTGATAAAATTTTTGTACTAACATGCAAACAAAAACAATATATATATATTATATTATATAATTAGTTTCGTGATTCCATGTATTATATCATTATATAAATATATATATATTATATAATCTCAATTTGGCCGATTTCACCAACGACTTTCGGGAAAGCATGTCATCAGGTCGCGAAGAGTCAACGCGAGGAGCTCCAAGAGGCCATCCCGATCCGACGCGATGGCATCGATGGGTGTAGGATGGTGCTGGGTGCTGCCCCCCAGTTATGTTTGTTGATTTATAACATGTTTATAATTCTTTATAACTATTATAACATATTATAACGTGATAATTGTTGGTAATTATTATTGATGATAGACTATAGAATCTACAGCTATATTATATCATGACACATATATATATATATATCTACTATCAACCATCGTGATTGGAGATATTTATGTTATTTTTACCAACTTAGTTAACTTCGGGGTACCACGGAATATGTTGGGGCCATGATGACCATCATTTGGGGCTATAAATCAATTGGATGTTCCTCGAAGTTCCGGGTGGAGTTTGTGACTCCTTGAGCTCAAGTTGCAATGATGGGCTTGAAGGAAACCAATAAAGTGTATGGCCCTCTGCAAAGAGCATAGATCACGAAGAGTCTTGAATTGTATGGACACAATGGACACAACGGTTTCTTCTTATCTTTCTTTTTATATTGCACATATATTGTGGTCACATAATATTATATATGACATATAAAGTCAACAAGATTCATCTTTGTGACAGACAAAGATCAGGACTCAGTTGTATTGTGAATTGTATTGTGAGTGAAGCTGTTGCCGACCATTCGGCCTCTGAAGGTCTTGGAACTGGTGCGAAACCACGCGGAGCGCTTCGAAGGCACAGGGATGGGCTGACCACCAGTGAGACCACCAGGTGAATGTGCAGTGTCAAGACTCTCTTGTGAATGGAAAAGAATGTGGCTGTCCACTTACTAAATTTACTGCGCGTCTTTCTTTCTTCTTGTTCGTCTTGTTCATTCTTGTTCCCAGATGTCGTTCTTGTCCTTACCGTTACGAAAGATGCCTCAAAAATCCCCAAAAGATATCAAGACATAGCAAAGGGAGATCTCAGTCGCGGCTGAGCCTAGCAGCTGCGCAATGCTTGCAACCCATCAGAACTACTTGCACCCAGTCGTTGCAAACAAGCTACAGGATTCCAAGACACAGCAAGTTCTTATAGTACCTTATAGTTTCTTCTAGATGAAGACACTAGCTGGTAGCTGTTGCTTCTCAATATTGGCACGTGCCACCTTACAAGGAGAATGTGAAAGAACAGCTTTTGGATGTATTCAGGCTATTCACATAGATGTGCATGGCGGCCACACACAAACAGATGTGAAGCATTGCTCCATTGCCAGAATTTACTCATTCCAACTTCTTTTTGGTGGCATCATTCTTCCACCTCACTAAGGGTCTTCTATTTTTTTCAACTCACGCAAACGCTAAAGTACTTGTACCTTGCTATTTTTTGCCATCGACCTTGCTCGTCAGCCTGGCATTGCAGAAACTGTTCAATTCTTTTTTGTTCCCTTCTTACCTCCAGCTCTTTTGCAAGGATACTATCACTCAATGATGTGACTTGCAACATATCCTTCTTTCACTGCCCATGTCCTGCGCTTTTGCTGTCGACAGTGCAACCTGAAAGTGGTTGAGGTCACTCGTCTCTGACGGCCCAATTGCCAGAGCAAGGTGCAGCTGTGAGCTACGACAACACAGAATACTGCACTTTTGGCAGAATCTGTCTTGAAGATACCTGTGCATGCACACAAGGACATGCCTCTGCATGTGATTCTGGAAATCTAGAAGCATTAAGCACTCTTAGTCTCTCTTAGTCGTGCTGCTAAGTATGACCTTTTCTTGGAACATCAGACCACCAATCCGCGGGAGGTAGTGCAAGCGCTCGCAAGAGTGGAGCAGATGTGGCTCAGCTTATGCAACACCCACCAGTAGCTTCACTCACTCAGCCTACTATTGTGCAGTGTCGAACAGGATATCACTTCCAGCGGATTCTGAACCTCTCAAGATGAATTGAGCAGGTGGTCCCATCACTAGCCTAGTATAGCCTAGTCTTGCGCCCAAACCGGAACTATTCATGTTCAATGCTCTTGACTTCCTGTTGGCATGTAAAATATGTCTTCCAAATGTGATGTAATTACCATGCAATGCCCATAATATAGCAATGACATATAGCAATGACAATTGGTGTGAGTACATACAAGGATCTGTAGAGCAGGATAATATGTACCGGTGACATGTATGAACTACTATAATCAAACTATTTCGCCTGCGCGCATTCCATACACTTTTGAGGTTGTAGCTTTGCTGGCAGAGCTGCTGGATGTTGCGTTTCCGCCTCAAGAAGTTGGACAAAGCTTAGCAATTCTGTCATGCCGAACGATTAGGCAACAGGCCATGTGCCAAGGTACAATGAATAGTCAAAGTGCACTGAAAGTGAATGAAAGTGATGAGCATGCTATTTCTTTGCAGAAGTTCAGAAGACAGGGTTGTTTCGGACAATGGACTGCCACCAGCACAGTTTGCCAGAAACACGGGTACTCTTTTTTCTTTGGCGTGGCCTAGACAACCTATGCAAAGCTCTCGAATTTGAAATTCGGAACCAGTCTCCATCAGCATATCGACACTATTATATATATACTGTATATGATATTATAAATAAACTATTATAATCTATTATAATCTACTATACTATTTATATCTATACTTTGTTGAGAATTGGAGGGCTTGATCTGGTGAGGTCTCGCAATTTCAGCAAGCAGAGAGGAAAGGAGGACCTCACTCGCCTCACTGCGCCAAGTAGTGTTGTTGACTCGGTAGTGAGCACAGAGGGTGACAGAAGCTTCGACTACCGGCAGTGGGTCTTACGTTTCCTCAGGATGACCGGCGTGAAGAACGGAATGGACGAGGCAAGGGTGGGAAGTGGTGATTTGACCTGACCACCCATGGGCATGGGGCTTTAGTGAATCGAGGTTCAGATGCAAGGAAGGCCGCAAGCAAATCTTTATGGTTGCTGGAAGTGAATCCTTCACGTGAGAAAAGACATCAAAAGTCCATGCAGAAACGCTTACTTGAGAGGTCTTGCGACATCGACAAAGCAAAAACCATGTAAAGCGATATAGCAAACCACATATCGCGATAACATACAATAACAATTGCGTTGTGTCGTCTTTGTGACCCTTAGTTTTGGTCTTTTCTCATGTCGGTTGATGCTTGAAGTTCTCCAGTTGAGCCATCGGCAATCCGACCTGGTCTTGTAGGACGTGACGAGCACCGTCTCCGAGAACGGCGTGAAGTGCGGAAGGATGGCAGCCTGGAGATCAGAAGTTATGGTTGTCATGCCTGTCATGGCTGATGCAGTCTGAAGTCTTCGTTCGATTTTGATTCATTACCAGGTTCTAGATTCTTCGTGTGCACATGATTTACTTTTGGGACAGTCCGATGATTTTGCAAATTGATGAGTCTACAATAGTCTACAATGCAATATGATTTATGAATATGTGAGAGACCTCGTGAACAGACCGAGTTTGTCAAGTGATCAAGAGTGCAAAGACAATCAAAGATATGCAAGGTATTTGTTGTTTTCTATCATATATTCGTCGATATTTGTTGGATCTTTTGGATGTCTGATGTTTCATGATGTTTCCATACAATGAGATCTGCATCGCAGGATGACTACCGCCGAGATGACCGGCGTCGTGAGGAAGATGAGCGTTACGAGGATGATCGACGTAGAGCGCGCGATGGCGCAGGCGAAGACCAACAAAAACAGCAGAAAGGAAGGGCTACGTAGAACAATACATAAAAAAAAACATAAAACTTGTTGAGCTGTTGATGCTCTAAAATTTGATGATGTTTGTTTTTGAATGATTTTTGGATGATCAACTGTGTTATTTTGGGACTTGAACATCATCTTCGCTTCGAAACCTTGCTTTCAAAATTTCGCCTTTTTCAATGTTTCTTTTGCACCTGGACCTATGGGTCTTCAAGGCCGCGATGATGGACGTCGTGATCGTGACCGCGGCAAGGCACGGAGTGAAGCGATTGTATGGGATGCAAATTGGTTTCCTGTTTTGGAACAAGTCTTACTAGTACACATTATATATATATAATTTTATATACATAGATACATGAATAAATGAATATATATATATGTATAAATGAATAGTCTATGTAGGCAAGTGGCGCCAGGCATCCAACAAAAAAGGTGCATCCGCCATGCGTCGCTGATGTCTTGATGAATGAAAGGTATCACCAGCGGGTATCGCAGTGTACAAAAATGTTCTTGCAGCTTCCTGCAGTCCAACTCTTCAAGAATCTGGACATGTTTCTTCCGGTTTCCAGGATGACTATGATCATCAACGTGATGAGCGCCGTCATGATGACCGGTATGAGGATGATCGTCGCGGACGTGAAGGAGGATAGCACTGGGGATCATTGGGGACGGGAACGAGAAAAGGTCTAAATCAAATGGTTGTTCTTTCGATACAGGTTCAGACTCCAAAATTTGTGTTTTTTGTATGCGGATGTGTTTGGGAGGTGCCCAGCGTAAGTTGGCATCCATCCACTCTCTTTCACTTGTTATCACGGTGTGGTGGCATCTTGGAGCATGATGTAAATCGCAGAAACATGTCCTTTGCCTACTGAACTGTTATCCACATCATATTCACATTATCAAGCCAATGCAAGAACAACACAAGTGTGTCTTCAACAGTAGTTTTGACCAGAAAGTGGAATATCATGGAATATCAATGTATTTATGATATTTTGATATATTTTGATATATGTTGGTGGAATATATGGCTCTATATATATATATGGCATATATATATATGGCATATATATATATATATAGATATGGCTTAATTCCACCAAAGATATATTCCAGTGCTACAGAAACGCCACCAGGCCGTGATGACGGGCGTCATTATCGGGCCAAGGTGCGATGGATGGATGGAAAAAGGTTTTTTTTTGCTGTGACCGCCATATAGTTCAATTTATATATTTCAAGTAGATGGTTGATGATTGATGATGGTTGATGATGGATGGTTGATGATGGATGGTTGATGATGGATGGTTGATGATTGATGGTTGATGATTGATGGTTGACGATTGATGATGGTTGATGATTGATGGTTGATGATGGTTGATGATTGATGATGGTTGACGATTGATGGTTGATGATGGTTGATGGTTGATGATTGATGGTTGATGATTGATGGTTGACGATTGATGGTTGACGATTGATGGTTGACGATTGATGATGGTTGATGATGGATGGTTGATGATGGTTGATGATTGATGGTTGATGATTGATGGTTGACGATTGATGATGGTTGATGATTGATGATGGTTGACGTTTGATGATGGTTGATGATTGATGGTTGATGATGGATGGTTGATGATGGATGGTTGGTGATTGATGATTGTTGACGATTGATGGTGGTTGATGATTGATGATTGTTGACGACTGATGATGGTTGATGCTTGATGAATGCTGACGATTGATGATGGTTGATGATTGATGATTGTTGACGATTGATGATGGTTGATGATTGATGATTGTTGACGATTGATGATGGTTGATGCTTGATGGTTGATGATGGATGGTTGATGATTGATGGTTGACGATTGATGATGGTTGATGATTGATGGTTGACGATTGATGATGGTGGATGATGGTTGATGATTGATGGTTGTTGATTGTTGACGATTGATGATGTATGATGATTGATGATGGTTGATTGTTGATGGTTGATGATGGATGGTGGATGATTGATGGTGGATGATTGATGATGGTGGATGATGTTTGATGATTGATGGTTGGTGGTTGATGATGGATGGTTGATGATGGATTGCTGATGATTGACGATTGATGATGGTTGATGATTGATGATGGTTGATGATTGATGGTGGATGATTGATGATGGTTGATGATTGATGGTTGATGATGGATGGTTGATGATTGTTGACGATTGATGATGGTTGATGATTGATGGTTGATGATGGATGGTTGATGATGGATGGTTGATGATTGATGGTTGACGATTGATGATGGTTGATGATGGATGGTTGATGATTGATGGTTGATGATTGATGGTTGACGATTGATGATGGTTGATGATTGATGGTGGTTGATGATTGATGGTTGATGATGGATGGTTGATGATTGTTGACGATTGATGATGGTTGATGCTTGATGGTTGATGATGGATGGTTGATGATTGATGGTTGACGATTGATGATGGTTGATAATTGATGGTTGATGATGAATGGTTGATGATTGATGGTTGACGATTGATGATGTATGATGATTGATGGTGGTTGATGATTGATGGTTGATGATGGATGGTTGATGATTGATGGTGGATGATTGATGATGGTTGATGATGGTTGATGATGGATGGTTGATGATTGTTGACGATTGATGATGGTTGATGATTGATGGTTGATGATGGATGGTTGATGATTGATGGTTGACGATTGATGGTGGTTGATGATTGATGGTTGATTATGGATGGTTTATGATTGATGGTTGACGATTGATGATGGTTGATGATTGATGATGGTTGATGGTTGATGGTTGGTGATGGATGGTTGATGATTGATGGTTGATGATGGATGGTTGATGATTGATTGTGGATGATTGATGATGGTGGATGATGGTTGACGATTGATGGTCGATGATTGTTGACGATTGATGATGGTTGATGATTGGTGTTTGATGACGGATGGTTGATGATTGATGGTGGATGATTGATGATGGTGGATGATGTTTGATGATTGATGGTTGATGATTGTTGACGATTGATGATGGTTGATGATTGATGGTTGATGATGGATGGTTGATGATTGATGGTTGATGATTGATGGTTGATGATTGATGATGGTTGATGATTGATGGCTGATGATGGATGGTTGATGATTGATGGTTGATGATGGATGGTTGATGATGGTTGATGATTGATGATGGTTGATGATTGATGGTTGATGATTGATGATGGTTGATGATTGATGGTTGATGATGGATGGTTGGTGATTGATGATGGTTGATGATTGATGGTTGATGATTGATGATGGTTGATGATTGATGGTTGATGATGGATGGTTGATGATTGATGGTGGATGATTGATGATGGTGGATGATGTTTGATGATTGATGGTTGATGATTGTTGACGATTGATGATGGTTGATGATTGATGGTTGATGATGAATGGTTGGTGATTGATGGTTGACGATTGATGATGGTTGATGATTGATGATTGTTGACGATTGATGATGGTTGATGATTGATGATTGTTGACGATTGATGATGGTTGATGATTGATGGTTGATGATTGATGATGGTTGATGATTGATGGTTGATGATGGATGGTTGATGATGGATGGTTGATGATTGATGATTGCTGACGATCGATGATGGTTGATGATTGATGGTTGATGATGAATGGTTGATGATTGATGATTGTTGACGATTGATGATGGTTGATGATTGATGGTTGATGATGGATGGTTGATGATGGATGGTTGATGATTGATGATTGTTGACGATCGATGATGGTTGATGATTGATGTTGGTTGATGATTGATGGTGGATGATTGATGATGGATGGTTGATGATGGATGGTTGATGATTGATGATTGTTGATGATTGATGATTGTTGACGATTGATGATTGTTGACGATTGATGATTGTTGATGATTGTTGACGATTGATGATGGTTGATGATTGATGATTGTTGACGACTGATGATGGTTGATGATTGATGATTGTTGACGATTGATGATGGTTGATGATTGATGATTGTTGACGATTGATGATGGTTGATGATTGATGATTGTTGACGATTGATGATGGTTGATGATTGAT
>Ga0126342_10017437_pt1 | contig 12419 bp, 9 predicted proteins | sample Cyp1metagenome_FD_92528 | JGI IMG/M metagenome (GOLD analysis project Ga0126342, IMG submission 92528) | Coral microbial communities from Lord Howe Island, Old Settlement Bay, Australia - Cyphastrea 1 metagenome | ecosystem: Host-associated > Invertebrates > Cnidaria > Coral ... | reverse complement strand
TTCATCAGAGCTGTTAGGAGGTCCGGGCGCTGATTTCCTGAGAGGGGTTACATTTTGGAGCATCAGATCTTCAGGTTTGCTGAGATGATTTTGCGTGACAGGTGCAGCACTTCGTATGACCTGACATCACTTTTTCGTGGTAGGCGCAGTAATTTAGACACATGGAATGGAAAAATCGCAAGACGCATTGGCACGAGGCCGTCAGCTCTGCACTCAACTTTCCATTTTTGGAGGACGCCTCGCAGAATTCTTTCGTTTTGATGCTGTCAACTTAAAAATTATTAGGAAGTCTCGCAGAATTGCTTCGTTTTTGACGTTGTCAAGTTCAAAAATTGAGGAAGTCTCGCAGAATAGCTTCGTTTTCAAGCTTGCAGATTGCAGCTAGACAGAGAGAGAGAGAGAGATAGATAGATAGATAGATAGATAGATAGACAGAGAGATAGACAGAGAGATAGACAGAGAGATAGACAGAGCGATAGACAGAGAGATAGACAGAGAGATAGACAGAGAGATAGACAAAGAGATAGACAGAGAGATAGACAGAGAGATAGACAGAGAGATAGACAGACAGAGAGATAGACAGAGAGATAGACAGAGAGATAGACAGAGAGATAGATAGAGAGATAGACAGAGAGATAGACAGAGAGATAGAGAGAGAGAGAGAGAGATAGATAGATAGATAGAAAGATAGATAGATAGATAGACAAACAACTACAACTACAACTACTACTACACTATACTACTACTACTATAATACTACAAATGCAAATAAACAATGCTACATTACGCTACACTAATTACACTACAACTACAACAACTACTACTACTACTACTACCACAGCTACAACAACAAGTACAACTACACCGCACTACACTACACTGCACTAATTACACTGCTGCACACTACACCTACAAATACAAATGCGACTACAACTACATTACATTACATTACACAGCGCTACACTACACTAATTACATTACATTACGCTACAACTACAACTGCAACTACAATTGCAACTACCACTACATTGCAGTACACGACTCTACACTAATTGCACTACGCTACACTACAACTACAACTACACTACCTTACACTACACTACGCTAGACTACACTACACTATACCAAACTACAGTACACAACACCACAGTACACTACAATACACTACACTAATTACACCACACCACAACTTCAACTGCAACTACACTACACTAATTACACAGCATTACAACTACAACCCCACTACACCACACTACAACTACGACTACAACTACAACTGCACTACTCCACACTACATCCAGCAGTTGTGGTGAGATGACGGCTGCAAACATTGCAACCACTCCAAAAAACACAACTCCAACCACCTGTCGGTCCATCAGTGGATTCGCTTTGCCATTCGTGAGTCACAACAACCAACCTCTCCTATAGGTTTCCTATTTTTGAAACTTCCGCCACCGCCTTGCGCGGTACTACTGGTATGTCATAATGATGATCATGTACCTATGCATGCGCACACGGCCGCAGGCCCGCATTGGCAGGCACTTTTTTGGGGGAAACGGTTCCCCGCCTCGCCGACAATGCACACTTTGCGCCTGATATTTGATCAAAGCTTCCCCTTTTCAGAGGGACGCAACAAAATTAATATAATATCAGAAATAGTGTATGTCATATATACTTGGTATGTAACATACGTTTGTATGCATGTGAATGAGATCGCTTAGTCCTAGACATCTTATTTGAAGAGACACATACCCTGAACATACATAAAGACATGTTCCTTGCATTGGTTGAAGCCAAAACTGACTGGAAATCCCTACTATATTTATTTGATTGGGAAAACCATGGTTTCCGGTTAAGATTTTCCCGACCCACCAACCCGCTGTGCCAGGGCTGCAGCCCACCAGGCTCAGCTGCTCGAGCCGTAGGTGATGCCTGCCACTGGTGCATCATGGCTCATCATTAAATCCCAGGAAAATTCCCAAAATGGCCATTATAGTGGATTTACCCATTAAAAATGGTGATTTTCCATAGTTACGTTAATTTACCAGAGGGTAGTGGCTTAGGCTGAGATATCCTAAAGAACTTGAGGTTAAATAGTAAAAATCCGTTCAATCATATTAGTAAATTCATGTATATAAATGTTCTGGCAAAGGCATACAAAGGCAATCTAGTTCCATGACTGATCTGACTGTGCCAATATCCAACACAAACTCCCTGAAGGGAGCAAAGTGCAGCCTTGTTCGCCAGCAAAGCGCAGCCTAAGCCCAAACCTGGTGGAGGGTCATCTTCCAAGAGCAATCTTCTCACCAGACTCTCAGATGGACTGAAGTAAAAATTGCATACAGTATATTAATAGTATATATTACATATTATATACTATGCAGTATCATCTCACTTCACATTGGTTTTCACACAATCTATATACATGTATCCACAATATTAACAAGATTCATCAACATCTTACTGCTACAATGATACAACATCCCTTAGGTGTCCAACTCGGAACTGTGCTGCTGGCCTGCCAATGTTGCTAGCGCGCGCTGCGACCACGCCTTTGCACAACCCAAACATCAACACTCACTGCAACAACGAGGTACCACACAGCAGCTCCAACTAGTGTAGGTCGAACTCCATGAACTCCGGGATGCAAAAGCAGTAAATAAAGAACGTGATTCTTTTTACCAAGGGAACAGGCAGGAATCCACCTGCAAAAACCAAGGCATGCTTCGCAATGTGCATCTGGCGATGGCCGCGGCGGTTCTGCGCACGGCCACCGGCTAATGTACAATCTCTGACCATCAGCTCACTTGTGGAAGCTTTTACTCAGGCCCCTTGCCATGACACCAAGTGCCACTAGCTGCTGTACCATCCGTAGCATAAAGTACGCCCTTGCCATGCATCTGTCCATGGGACCATTGCCCTTCATAGACACGACCATCTGGCCAGGTGTAGACCCCTGGGCCATGTTTCTCACCATTGAGGTACTGACCTTCATAGGCAGCTCCGCTAGGCCAAGACATATGGCCATATCCAGTCATCTGCCCAGATTTGAAGGATCCTGAATAGACACGAGCATCGGGAAACCTGGCCGTTGAGCTTTGACATCTTTGACCCCCGGAAAAAATGGAAAGTCATTGGGGGTCATCATCCCATGTCTATGGTTGATTTGGATTGATTTGGTTTTTTGAAAAGAAAAAAGATCAAAACACCAACCAGAAACTTGTAGACCCCGTCTCCATGCATTTGGTCTGCTTGAAAGCTCCCGTTGTAGGAAGCACCTTGGGGCGTTTGGTAGAAGCCTCGCCCGTGCTTGCAACCATTCTGAAAAGATCCACGGTAGAGGCATCCATCTGCCCATAGCTCAGTGCCTAGGCCGGAGCGTTTGTCCTCCAGCCATTGACCTTCATAGGTGCCAGCACCAGCAGCTTTGGTGTACTTCCCCATTCCATGTGCTCTTCCCTGGCGCCATTGGCCCTGATAAACACATCCATCAGGACCTTTCAAGCACCCAACACCGTGAGGTTTGCCATCTTTGAAACATCCCTCATAGGTGCTGCCATCCGCCAGCTCTAGCTGACCTTCACCCTGCCAAGTACTGCCTTTCCATTGGCCAGTATAGCGGGATCCATCGGCAGAAAGGATGGTGGGCTTCCATTCCAAGCTGCTCACATCTTCATCGCTGGAATCGCTCTCCTGGATGGACCATGGAAGATTGCCCAGAATGCCTCGGGACTTGCCCTCGGTCTCTTTGCAACTGCACCACTGGCCTTTCTGCGGGTCTCTGGAACAGGTAACAAGGTCCAAGAGCACTTGCCAAACATTCCCCGAAAGCATGGCTGCACAAAGAGACGGGATCAAAATTCACCGAATTACAAACATGATGGCAAAGCCTTCCAGTTCTTTGCGGTTCTTTGCTTCAAATGTTAGACATCTTCCCTCTATGGTGCTGAGCCTTTTCTGAGAATCTTCGTCTCAAATGTCTTGCTGCAACCAAGCCATGGAACTTAAACTGTGCGGGGAAAAAAGGTCGGCGGGCGTGGTGAAAGCCTGACCCCAGTGAAGGATGAGAGACGGGAGCAATGCCGATGCTCCATGGTGTCTTTCTCGGTCGTCTTTATGCCTACTGTAATTAATAAGCGTTTCTTAAGATGGGGCTAATTCTTTCCGTTCGCAATTTGTTTCCACATTCAAAAAGGAGGATAACTGGGGGCTCCACCATTTCAGGATTTAGGACACCCCACTTTTCAATAGAGTCTTTCATAAAATGGAGGTAGACCCATCCAAGTCATGACCACAACTGAGCATTGAAACCCATGACATCAATGATGCCTTGGGAACACCCCATTAATCTTACTGGTGCGTTTTACGTAGGGAATGGATGGGTTGCTGGGGGTTGCTGGGATGATTATTGATAGTTAGCCAGTGGATCATTCCCGAAATTCCCTACGTTTAGCACCAGTAAGTAATTCTAAGACATCTCCATTGAAGTCGTATGGAATCTCAGAGCCTGGCGGTGTTTGCACCTTCGGACTCACTCCGCCAACTCTGCGAACGAATTGACCTCCTGGATGCAGTCCAAAGGCTGGCCTTGAAAATGGCACCTGCCAGGTATTGCCAGGTCCGGCGATCAAAAACCTGCGCTTACTATCATGTTATCATGTTGCAGCCCAACAAATGTACATACTGCTGCGGATTGTGTGCATATGTAATGTGCTTATCTGAAAATCTACTTATTCATTTCTCTACGTACTATATGTATACAATGTATATATATATACACAACACATATGCTGTGATACTGTTATTAAATATAGTTATTATAATATATTATAATAATGATTGATATAAAACATTGTTAATCAAGCTAACTAGACATGTTGCATCATGCTGCACAAATCACTATGAATCCCTATGATATATATTTAAACTCAACTCAATAAGTGCTCAACTCTTCTCAATCTTCTGTAAGTAGGCAGCCTACTAATGCCATTCATTGCTGTTCCATCATTTCTTTCGCTGGCGGACCTCGCCCCAGAACTTCTCCATGTCGCAGCACCTGGGAAGGCCAGCCATGTGTCGTGGTGCCATGTGTCCCGTGAGAAACGTTTCGTGCCTTGGACGATAGCAGCATCCCCTGACGGCCTCAGAGAGTTGAAAAACAGGACATCACCAAGGAATTTGGCCTACCATCTCTTACACGGAACTATATAGGACATATAAGACAATCTATATACTATAGTATATAAGAGGTTAGAAATGGCTATAAGAAATGATAAGACTACACAACTCATATCAACAGATACCCAAAGTACCCAAAGCTTACAGCAGCTCACGTGCGCTGACATATCTCAGGCTTCGGCTCGATCGCCCTGTGAACGCGGTGGGGCATTTGCTTGAGCAGAATGCCGGCACTGCGACTTCACTCCCACAATCATCGTGAGTTGATTGTGAATTGAAAATCACTTGTCCACAAACCTCGATGAAACCTTGTGATCCTTGTGTCTTGGCATTAAAAAAAGGAGAAAACGCTTAAATGCATTGCATTATCATTTCCACATATTTCCACAATCTGCACCGGATTCACCCACAATCATCCACATGGTCGCTCCGCAGAATCACCATTTGAACTCCGACAAACAGCCGGCTTGGCCGGGCTGTAGGGGGCACCACAAGCCGCGGCCCAACCGGAGCGCCCGGTCACTTCGCTCCACGCTGTGCTTGAGACTCACCGGTGGAGATGAAGTACCGCGCCACCTGGAAGGCTTCAAATATGGCTGAAAATGAAGGGGAACACTCTGAAATCCAGTGGGTTTATCATGCTTTATCATCGTTTTCCCTATAAAGAATAACAAATTTGGTGATTTTTGGGGTATGGCCTATTTTCAGACACGTCTCCCAGGGCGTCTGCCAGTCGTCTTTTTACTTCCTGTACGCAGCAGGGAAAGTCCTACACACTGCACGCTGTGCAAAAATGCGAGAGCTGCGGAAGCTTGCGATGCTTGCTTACAAGCAGCGAAAGCAGCATCACAGCTCACTTCATCTGGCAAGTGAAATGCTGTGATCATTTCATTTGTCAGGCTGACTGCATGTAGCCAGTGGCCAGAGCTGCTGAAGGACGCAAGAACTGCATTGAACGTATTTCGATCAGCCAACAGCATGGTTTGCTTCCTTGGCTTTGGACATGAGATGAGTAGCTGATTGCTGCTGCACTAGACTACTCTGGGAACATCTCAGCATTCTCGACAGCATAGCAAACTAGAATTCATACGTACCGAAATGTGCAGTCAAACAGCATCAATGAACATGGCCCATGGCATGTTAATGCATGTTAATGCTACCCCCTAATGTTAAATTCCCCCATGATGTGGTTCCCATGGTAAAACATGAAACGAATTAAAACGATTCATTTCTAAGAGCATCAACCCGCCCGTGATCTCCAAGGCAGTTTGCCATCTTGCCACTTGCGCACAGGTTAGCACAGCGGTGTTGAGCGTGACAATCGTTGGGAGCAGAGAAGATGTCAGCAAGTGTCGCAGCAAAACCTGGGACGAATGGAATGGCAAATCTCCAACTTTGACGAACGGAATGGGATTACTATGGGATCAAAAGTGGTTGACTTTAACAAATCAAATTGCTTTACCAACAAATGGCTGTTCTTGGGACTTTACAGTAGTCATTTTGAGCAAAAGAGAACAAGATATAGATAAAAGGAATGCATAAGGAATGGGATCACCTGGTCCCTTCACCATCTTCACCATCTTCATTTCACCAAGGTACAAAACTGCGCGCCCAAAGGCAGGCGTTCTCACAGGCACCAATTCCTGCACTGCAACTCTCGTTGTCGACTTCATGGCCACTCTGGTGCATGATGGTCAAGGACCCGACGGCTTCTTGCCACCCTGGGGATCTCCGGAAGGGATGGATGCGCTGAGGCAACAGCTAGCCCAATGTCTTAAAACTGGAGCTGTGGATAGATGTCGCTCAATTGTCAATTGTCAATACATGTCAATACAATGTATACTGTATATAATATACAATAGTATATATACAATAGTGTTGGGGTTGATATTTGAGTTTCAACACCCAAGATATCCAAGATCAATGCAGCCCTTGGGACCCCAGGACTTGCCAACTGGAAGCAAGTTGCTGACACAGTTCTCCAGTGCACTGGTGACTGCGCTGATGCAAATGATATCAGGTTGTACTGCAATGGCTGTCGTGTGAAACGTGCTCATGGCTCTTCTCCAGGCAGTTCCCTTCTCACAGGCAGAGATTGCTGCGCTGAGACCCGTCCTTGGAAGAACAAAATCGCCAAAATCAAAGTTGCCTGGCCCGGCTTGAAACCGCCAAATCCAAAGGAATGCATCTTGAATTATCTTGACAAGTCATGACTCACATTTAGATCTCAAACAACCCAGCGAAGAAAATTGCGAAAAGGCACGAGCTGCGAGTACCAGAGGCAAGGCACAAAGCAAATTCGAAGCCTCGTGCTGCAGATTCCGTCAGCTCTTGCATGGCAGCCCACCAGGCCACAAATGCGCTGAGAACAGCTGTCTGACCTATTGATGAAGGGATGAAGCGAAAACCATGGGGAAAACCCATGCAAAAATCATGGAACAACATGGGAGATGGAAAACCTATTGATTCAGTTATTGCAGTTATTGATGAAGGGATGAAGGGAAGACATGGGAAATCGGAACACCTATGGAAAACCTATAACTGCATGTAATGGCAGTTACTTGGAAAACCTATGGAAAAACCTATGGAAAGCCAGTTATCGCAGTTACTTGGCGCTATGCCGATGCTGAGGTCGAGGCCCAAAATTCCCAGCCGCACTTGGGCTCTTGGAAGCTCCATAACCAACTGGCTTGCAGCAAGCCACCGTCCTGCACAACCGATTCTAATGATGTCCAGGTTTGATGTTTGTTGGATGTCGGAACCCATGGCGAAGTCATCTAAATTCATCATGATATACATACATATATACATATGTATATATATATATATATGTGTGTGTGTGTGTCCAAATCTAAATTTAAATAAATAAATAAATAAATGAATAGATATAAATAAATTATATATATATATATATTACACTTATCCCTTCAATGTCTAGTTCCAGATGGTTTTACCGTGTTTGAACGGCACCGCTTCTCCCCGTGACCTGACCTCCTCTCGCGAGAGCTGATAGCATGCTGTTGACCGTGACCGTGTCATGGGGCGTGTGCTGCTGACCTGGTGAGGTTGGATCCCCACGGTTTATGGTTGATAAATCCTCTGGTAAACTAACATAGCTACTGAAAATCACCATTTTTCATGGGAAAATCAACTATAAATGATTATAAATGGCAATTTTCAATAGCAAACTGTTAAATTACCAGAGGGTAAATCCTCCATTTATGGTTTATTTTCCCAAAGAAACCTCCATGGCTAGAGGATTTCCGAACTAGCCATGCTGGGCCATGCTTGATTGCAGGAAAACCAAGCCACGTGTCTCATAAAGGAGAGCTGCAGCACGAGTCCAAAGCACTTGCCGTGAGAATGCAGAGACGACCTTCAGCATGTTGGCCCCGGTTTGGAGAAAACATGTTACTGGCAGTAATTCGCTACATTCTACTACCATGTAAAACCACTGGTTTAAGATGGTTTAATTAAGCAAGCTGCCATGCGCTTCTCTCACAATGGTTGAAAGATGTTGAAAGCTATGCAACTGAGTGGCTATGTTGAAGCTTTGTGGGTCAGGTTTCACTGTGCTGAGTCCCATCAAATCAAGCAGTAGTGTGGCCATGGCCCATTGCCCAGATGCATCCAGCACGGTCTGCATGGTGTTGAAGGTGACAGTGTTGGCTTGCACAGGTGTTTGTAACAAAGTATCCAGCCTGGATGGTCTGAAAGGCTTGGTGGCTGAATTTAGCACAAAGTCAAGATGGAAAACACAAAGCACATGACATGATAACAGCAATATGCGAAGCATGCTGGTGATGATGGACAATGTTGACGATGATGCGTGTTGAGAAAATGATCTTGGCGTTGGTGAAAGCGCTAATGGCTTGATCGTGACTTGTGACAACAGTAGCGATGATGATGTTCGGACCTGTCCAAACAAACCTGCCTTTCCTGACAAGAAATTTGCACAGGAGTGGCATTGTGCCGAGACGCATCTGGCTTGCATCTTGCCATTTGTGGCCTATGAAGCCTGAGCGCATCTAAATGCCGCACATCGCACACTGGCAAAGCTCGGCACTGTCGGTACTTGAGATGGCTCAAGTTGCAAGCTATGCCACTAACATCCATTTGCTATAGTTATATTACCATGACCTGTAGATATATTATATCCATTAAGAGTGATATATCTCCAAATTGGGCAGCCAGAAAGTTTACACAGCAGGAGTTGAAACTTGTACCGCACCAAGCAGCAGGTGCTAATTGCTGCGTTGTGATGGAAGATATTCGCTTCAACATTGCCCTCACGTAGCATACGCAAAGCAATACCTGGAAGTCCCAACATGTTGGTGGAAACAGATGGCAAACAGACATCGATCATCGAACTAGCTGCTGCCAAACTATGCCTCAAAAGCCCAAACCGCGCCACTAGGTTCACAATATGCTACAGCTTGCTGTAATCTCAACTCTGCCCTGCCTGCATCAGATCGAAAGACATCTGTGAGAAGCGAGGTCACCAGTTTGGGCCGTCTCTGCAGCAATCCTCGCCTCGTTGGGGGGATTTGATCCACGGCACCATGGCATGCCATGGCACCAGGCTACCCAGCTTTTCATAGCCAGCTGAAAACCCCAACCCAGCGTGATGCACCCTGCTTTCCATGACAAGTGGCTGTGTCTGCAGTAAGATCTTCAAGTGGCCCAAGCCGTGGCCATCCATGGGCCACTTGGCACTGACGGACACAGGTCGCCATTCTGCAGCTTTGAGCCAAAGCACCTCTACAGTAATGTGGTACGCCCAATAATCAACTACCAATTTTGGAGTTCAATCCTACCCATTTTTTGTAAGTCCTTGGGGGTGGTTGATTATATGCTTTATACATCTTTATATGACATTCAAGGACAATCGAGGATGTCATGCACAGCTTTTCAATTCAGAAGTTCCGTTATCAGCACGGGATGTGATCGCGGCATGCCTGGCCATAAAGTGCGTGCTCCGAAGAGTTGTCGAAAATGCAACTACCTGGCCAACTTCGAACTTACCCTCTGGGAATGTAACATAGCTATGGAAAATCACCATTTTTGATAGGTAAATCATGGTAAATTAATGCTATATAATTCATCTGTAAATTGGCAATTGTCATCCATTTTCCACAGCTGTATTGCCAGACAGTAGCAACAAACTGATCTTCTCTTCTCTGTCCAAGCCATTCGCCGCAGGTGACCAAGCCTGTCTGCAAGGATGACAATGGCTTCTTGAATGCCTTTGCCTGCAATTGGGGTGAAAAGACATCTTTTCATATTCATATTCTGAGCAGTCATCAAGTCATCAAAGAAATCACTCTTTGAAACTAGCCTCTGGCAATTTGACGCTTTGCTCTGAAAAAGATCACCATGTTTAATAGCTTCAATAGATCTCTATATATATAGGGGTCATAAAATCGGTGTACCCCCAAATCATCCAAAAATTAGACCATGGTAGGATTGAAACAATCATGGCTTCCAAGATCTTCCAAGGCTCAGGCCACGCCACGACTGAGGAGCAGCTGAGCCCCCCAGACATCTCTCCCTGTGCGCTGATCATAGATCGAGCGCATGTGCTTAGATTAGATCATCTTAGAAGAATTCTTGGATCTATAATGATCTCCATATATATATATGTATTAATACGTGTGTGCATGCCCCAAAAAAATGATACAGTATACAATGTATACAAATTATACCATGTTTCAGGGGAAGTTGCACATAGCTGACTATCTGACCAAGCCCACTGCGTTCCAACAAACGGATGACAGCGGCGTTGATGCGAGCTGCTCTGGGCCTCAGAGGAGAACAGATGTATCCATCATTGGGGTTTCCCCCCAAAAACCATAGGAAAACCATAGGAAAACCATAGGAAAATGCAGGTTTACCCTCTGGTTATGTCAAAATAGCTATTGAAAATTGCCATTTATAGTGGATTTTCCCATGAAAAATGGTGATTTTCCATAGTTATGTTAAATTACCAGAGGGTAGATGGTATCACTGGTTCCCATTCACCATCATTTGTTTCTGTCAAACTTGCCATGTTTGATACAATCTTGGATACATGCATGCACCCGATTTTCAGACTCACCATTTCATTGATTATCCCGCCCAGGTTGTCTTTAAGTTCTGGGCTTGGTCTGAATGTCAAAGAAATTGATGATGTTGCAAATCTGCACCCTGGGTCTGACACAATAACTACGCCAGAGCGAAGCGTGGGACAGTCCCCACCTAACACTATCGTAGCCTGCTTCCTTCAAGCGAGCAGCCTGAATTCCATCAGATGTCGAAGTTTCAAAGTTTGCTCAAGTGAAGTCTATCACAGCAGCCTGGCTGCTGTGAAATTTCAGGAAGCAGCCTCTAAGTCGGCAGAGATAGCAGAGTAAAACATGTTCTGCTTCGTGTCAACCGTATAGTAGTACCTTGCGCCGCAATTTTGGCCTCTTCCCTATTTAACCATATTTAACCTATTATGTCTTGCAGAACCGCAGTAAAGTGTCCGTGATCTGACGCACAAGGGTTGCCGTGTAGTGAGTTCGTTGACAGAATATACAATAACATAATAATATAACGTACTATAATGATCTATAATGTACTATAATGTACTATAATGTACTATAATGTACTATAATGTACTATAATGTATATAATGTACTATATAATATAATTATTATATCATTATTACATCATATCATAAAGTTTTTATAGAACTTCCGGGTGCTCCGTGTGCCCGGTCATCGGTCACGATCGATCGAAAGTTGCCAGGCCAATCTTCTGCTCAAGCCTAATCAGAAAATCTACTGGAGCTGCAACAAGCAACCAAGTACCCTCTGGTAAACTAACATAACTATGGAAAATCACCATTTTTAATGGGAAAATCCACTATAAATAGCCATTTTCAATAGCTATTTTGACATAACCAGAGGGTACATTGCTTGGTGAAACATGGTGGAACCAACTTGTGGCCTGAAGTCATTCAACTGAACATTGCTATCTTTGCGGATCCATATTTTGTACACATCCATAGTTTCAATCAAATCTCAATGGAGGTTTCCTGAAATAGGGGCAAATCATCCATAGGATGTTCCATCTTAAAAAATATTAAAAATATATTAGCAGGGTTTCAAAGGCTTTCACAATAGAGCCCGTCTTGGACTGGCCTGCGCATACGCATACATAAACGGCTTCAAATACGCAAACAAAACGCATATTCCCGACATATCCAGAATTTGCGG
>Ga0126342_10017436_pt1 | contig 12419 bp, 7 predicted proteins | sample Cyp1metagenome_FD_92528 | JGI IMG/M metagenome (GOLD analysis project Ga0126342, IMG submission 92528) | Coral microbial communities from Lord Howe Island, Old Settlement Bay, Australia - Cyphastrea 1 metagenome | ecosystem: Host-associated > Invertebrates > Cnidaria > Coral ... | reverse complement strand
TCCAACCACCTTTCGTTCAATCAGTGGATTCGCTCTGCCATCCGTGATTCACAACAACCAACGTCTCCTATAGGTTTCCTATTCTGAAACTTCCGCCACCGCCTTGTGCGGTACTACTGGTAGTAAATATGTGTATCTTTGGATATTATATATATATATATTGTTGTGTGTTAAGAAGTGTATTCATTCAATCAATCACGTGCAAAGCAAATTTTTAATGGCTCTTGTGGATCTGGGGCATGTAATTACCTGGATTGGATCCAAAGAAATGTCCCACCTTTTCGGCTTTCCCGGGGCCTTTTGGACCATTTGGGACACTGACACAATGACCAACATGAATCACCTGTGATTCTTGCTTCATCTGGATTGCAGCCACCTTCTGTAGCCATTTGAACCACCAAATCTTTTGCCATGTCATGCCATTTTCCAATTTGCGTACTGTATCTTGTGGTATCTGCACATATCAATTTTTACAGTAAGTCGCATGAATACTGTGTCTCCTGTATCTCCAAAATGTATCTTTTATATAATATATTTTAGAAACATCACCTTTTGAAGTGGTTCCCAACTGTTGGCACGCCAAAAGGTGAAGTCAGACACCCACCAAACGTTGGTGCATAGGACTGACTTTGGATGATATGCAAAGTGAATCCGTTTCCCAAAAACTCTATATGATTTTATATGATTTTCATCTTTACATAGCTGCTATAGCTTCATCTTAACTTCGATGCCGTCTCGTCCGATGTTTCTATCTCTTTAAGCCATCTCCCAAGGTCCGCACATCTCCCAAGAAGACTGCCTGAGGCCGTGGAGGTCAATGGTATCGAAGGTAACCCCAAGACCATGGGCTTAAAACATGACTTTTTGCCCCATAATTTTTCATAGAAAAATGAATTATGGCCCACCCGGTCCCCTTTCTTGAACGTACATTACTCCAGAAGTTTGGTGCCGCAACACGGAAAAGCCGCACCACGGAAAAGGATACTTTTAGCAAAACGTGCCTCAAACAACGATGTATTCGCGATAAACTACTGCATAATCCAACGATGCTTTCCGGAAGCATGTGCCAATGTATTGGTGAGCATGCGTTTCACAACTGGAGTCCTACAGTCTCCTGGAAGGTCCAAAAAAGATGGACAGGAAGGAACTTTGCAGGTCCATTCAGGGTCATTCAGAGTGCAGGACTGGTCCATGTCCAATTTCCTGAATTCTGAAAAGGCAGGTCAGCAGATTTCCATTTCAAAGAACATTCTCCATGAAATCACACATCCTTTTGCCAGCACCATTGTTGGTCTCTGTCCGCGAGTACAACTTGCTCCTCAAAGTTGACGTGAGGGCAACACGAGCCGCTCGTAATTCGAACGTCACAAGAAGGTGTTTCCAAGAGACGGGGACCCACAAAAACAATGGCATAGTGGAAATCAAGCATGTTGGCGAATTAGGAGTATCCTGGTCTCCCTGTTTTGGACACACCAACATCTACATATAGAAAGCAGGAGCGACCCCTCTGTATCTGATCCCCCTCATCTTGAGCAGTGCCTCACCTGTGTGTGACTTACTTTTTGATGTGAGGGCCCCAAACCCTGTAAAACAGCAGGTATCATTGGTATCATTGATGTGACCTCCCCCATCTTAAGTCGTCTTAACTGCTCTAAGCCCTCAACAGCACCACAGAAAGAGTCCTTGAGAGCTGATATCAGCAAGTTCAGAGGTGAGTCCCATGCCTGTGTTAAGAGCATTCAAGAGGGAATAACCACTAAGAGGGGTGTAAGGGTCACTTCAAAGGATGATGGGTTTTAGAGCCACTGGAAAGGATGAGGCTTTTATGGGCCCTTTAGAGTAGTTATTTGACTGACCTGCTCCCACCCTCAGATAGGGAGGGTCACACCCAACGGGGTAGAAACTGCTTTCTATGATTATTTAAACACAGCGGCCGCCGGAGCACAGAAATCTGACCCAGATCTTATAACAGCTTAGGTCGCCAATATGTATACTTTGGTGACCTTGGTGTATCATAGCAGTCTAGATTAATTAATGTAATATGTGCAGTATACATTACTTTCTGCCAAGATCGGCCGTCAATAATCAACAACTTGTGCCAAAAGCAAGGCGAGGACAGAAGCAGCTGAGCTGCCAAAAGTTCAACAGTCTCACTTTGAAATGCCTTCCGCCGAATTGTAATGGCCGCTATCACCGCGGTTGGAACGAAACACTAAGCGCACCAGCTTGCTCATCTTCTTCTCTGAAGGTTCATAAGCACTGTACAACTGGCCTTCACCCAAATTATCTGCAAAGACGTGAATCTCCGCTCCAAAGGCATCAGCTGCAGCCCTCAAAGTCACCTCAGTTCCCCACTCTTTATCGGCAGCCATGCGATCCACCCATTCATCGTAGTCCTCCGTCACAAAAGGGCTATACCGCTCAGGGTACGCACGCAATTGTTGGACCACAAGAGCTCGGACTTGATCGTGATACCTCGCCGGATTGACCCATATCATATTGACCCCAAATCATCAATGGTTTAGGATCAATGAGGTTGGTTCAACAAAACAATATGTTTTCGTTGGAGTAATGATGGTTTGGATTGCCTCAATTGCTTGGAACTACATGTCAATATCGTGAAATTATCATTGCTTATGTTTACTGTTTACTATACATAGTCGAATACACACACACACACAAAACACGACTAAACAACACGGGACCATGACAGTTCATGAGAATCCCATTTTTTAACCACAGCTGCCTTTGGTCGTAGTAAGGAGCAAGCTGATCTGCAAGGGCACGGAACTGACAGTTGCCATCTCCTAAGACTTGCCTCAGTTGGTTGAAAAATATGGGGGACTGAGTGACTGAGCTCTGAAATCTTGGACTGGGATGGAAAATCAGCTGAACGGTGCTGAAAGTCAAAAAAAATCTCTCAAGATTGCACCCAGATGCATTTCTTGCAACTCATGTTCTTCCAGTCGCTCCCTGAGTGGGTCACTTCGCATTGCCGGACTCCCCAAAGAAATCATGGCCGCATCAGCTGCCTCTGGCGCCACCGGCAGCACTGGAGCAGCCTGGGCCACGGGGCTGGAGATGGGCGAAGTTCGCATGGCCACCGGACTGGTGTGGGGCGAAGGCGATGGGCTGAAAGCCGCGGCTTCTCGCCTTCCCTCGCCCAAGGAGGAGCCCAAGGAGGCTGTCGGTTTCCAAGCTGCCAAGCTTGGGAGCGCCTGCTGGTTGCGGGGCTCCGATTTGAGAAGAGAGTGCTGCGGAGCACTCTGCTGACGAACAGGAGATCCCAGGGAGTTCAAGTCCCTCCCAAGGGCTCCCATGCCAGGGTCGTCCCAGGTGGGCGGCCACTGTGGGCTGGGCTGAGCTGGTGCAATTCTGGAAGGCCTCAAGGAACCAGCTTGATATGAATCCATGGTAGATCTAAAGCGCGGAGCAGATTCAGGTCGTGGCCTTCCCTGCGAGCCCTGCGAGCTCTGAGCTTGGAGAGACAGGCGAAAATTCTCGATGTCGCGCTCCAAAGTCTGAAGGTTAGCGCTGACCCGATTCTCATCCTCCAACAGCAAGGCTTGCTTTTGCTGCAGCACACGTCTCTGGCCCTCCACATGGTACAAATCATCCAGGATCCGTCGTTCAGCTGCGGCGGCAAGATGAAGCTGATGACTCCTCAAACCCAACGAACTCCTCTGCCTCAACAGGTCATATTCCTGGCGAAGTTCCTCATAATTGAACTCCAGTTGTGACAAATGTCTGCGGTTCTGGTCTTTCTGAGCCCTGATCTCCTCCTGGGACTGTAGCAGTTGCCGACGGCGATGGTCCCAAAAAGACTTCTTTTCCTGTTGAAAGGGGGAATTGTCATCCACCAAGCGATGCAACTGGTTGTACCGGTCTACCACAGCTTCATGCCGCCCCAGTACCTCATACCGTGGCCGCTGCATCAAAATCATGAAATTCAACCTGAAGGGGTGAGACGGCGCGGTTTCTGTAAGCGCATGGAAAAAGATTTGGCCGGGAGAGCCACAATTGCTGCATCAAAGCTCGACCACTGGCTGTGATCACGATGTCGTCGAATTCTGGAGACAAACACATATTCTGTTTGATCTAAACGTATACGGCACTCTTGTGGTTTGATCTTAGACTCCCACAAATGATTGGAAAATCTGCTGAAAATCCCTATTTTGCTGGTTTAAAAAAAAACATGGTTTTCTGAAGATGTTCTTTTAAACCTATCCATTGACAGGCGCAACCTGAAATTATTCCCAGCGCCACAGCCAGAGCCATGGTCAAAACCAAGGAACATGAACCAACTGCAAGCGCAAGTGAAAGGACCAGAGCACCTGTGGCAAAAGAAGGCCCTATTGGATAAAATTGCATTCAGCTGTAGTTATGTGTTTCTGTTCCAATCACATATACGTAATATACACATACATAATATGTTTATGTATATATATATATAGTGTGTATATATATATATATACATTGTATGTATATATATATTTATATACATTGTATGTATATATATATACTGTGATATATTGTGTATATATAAATATTGTACATATACACATGCACATGCTTATGGCATATGCATATATGGGGCTGTCTAAAAAACCCGATATCAATCAAATGGTGCTTCCACGCGTTATCGTTTTTTTTTTCCTCTTATCGTTTTTCCAAGTGCTGGCTTCACACCCTCATGAAACAATTCATATTTTGTTTTCTTTGTGGGATATCACCTTACAACCACCAGCTTCACATCTGTTTTTCGGGGAAAAGCTTGCATCTGCAAAGCTTGCTGCTTCGAACATGTCCCATAAACAATATATATATATAATGTATATGTATGAGCATCGTTATCATTTTTTTTTCCTCTTATCGTTTTCTCGAGTGAGAACTACATATAGCTAATGGGGGATCATGGTATACTAAACGAATAGGTGCCGGGTTATTATACTCTCCCATATGTACCTATATAATATGTAGGCCACGCCCACCCCACCCCCCAAAATAATACATGATCTTGATGTTTTATAGCTTCATTGGTGGGATCAATGGGCAGGGGCTGCAAGATGTGTCCGGGGGATAGGCCTTAGAGAGAGAAGCGTCAAACCTCGGAAAACAAAAAAAACAACTGCAGAGACAATTGCATATTCTACATATATACAATGTTATTATGTGACTATGTGTAATGTACATACTTGCCTAAGTTTGTAATACATATAATATATATTTATACATATATATAGGTGAGTCAAAACATACGTTGATCTCCTCCACGAAAAATCACCATTTTTTATGGGTACAACTAAAAATGGACCATTTTCCATAGCTATGTTAAATTACCAGAGGGTACGTCGCATGTTCCTCTGGAACAAATACCCCACTGCCGAAAACCTCCACCAAGTTGTCCAAGCACTCGCCGAAACGAACTCAGCTGAACGACTGAGAGAAACGCAAAACACCCAACCAGTGGCTTGCCGGAATGGCCTTGACATGGGGCCTGAATATTCACTTGAATCGAATTCATCTATACTCTAACAATCGGAATCCAAATTGTCACTGCTTTGACATATAGAACAACTCCTAGAACAACAATGAACAATGCCGCTGGTGAGAAATTCGCAAATCAACAAATTCTTTCTACACCTCACCTGAGTTACCGCACCCGTAGTCTCAGACAAGTATTCCTGACTGCCGGTCATTCAAACCAGGAACCACAGTGGGGCCACCCTGGTGATGTGTGTTGCTTTATATTCACTTTTATTCACGATAATATACACTGATCCAACTGCAGATAAATCAAGAATACATATCCATAAATACTGTGATATGAAGAATGCATATAATACATAATGATATATATATATATGATATAATATAATAATATATATATATATAATATAATATATATTATATATAATATTATATATATATAATGAAATATATATATAATATTATATATATACAATATTATATATAAATATTATATATATAAATATATATCATATTATATATATATATATATCAATAAATATCCATACATCTTTAATACAGGAGCCGGAAACAAAAAAAGCGCCTCGGGAATTGGAGGAGCTTCTAGAGTTCCTGGAGCCTGGATCGGTTCACGCCCCCATTGTGGGGGAACTGAACATAGTAACCTCTGGTTATGTCAAAATAGCTATTGAAAATGGCCATTTATAGTGGATTTACCCATTGAAAATGGTGATTTTCCATAGTTTTTTGTATGTTTACCAGAGGGTAACATGGAAAATCACCGCTATAACATGGTGAATGATAAGATAATGCATCCATGGGCCATGTTCATCCATGTTCCATAGCTATGTGAAAAATATTCTTAAATAACTAAAGGGTAAATAAAACAAATATTGCACTCCACCAGATGGTAGGGGATGAAATTGAGGAATGTAAAAAAGTTGATGACCTGTTCCAACATGGCTAGCTGGAAATCCCTGATTAGTTCGGTGATTTTCCCAGCTATATCATATATATATGTTTTATATATATATATCCATTAAGTTCGGGGATTTCCCATTGCCATCGTTGATTCTCGGAGGGAGGTAGTATCAGTGTCACTTTCTTCAACGGAATTCCCTTGCTCGCTCTGGGATCTCAGGGAGACCAATCAGGGGACTTTGAGCCAACAAAAACTAGGATTCGCACAGGTCCAACATGCTTAAACCATACCAAAGATGCTGTTTAGATTGAAAACTGCAAGGGATGTTTGAAGAAAATTAAACAAAGAGTAGGGAAGATAATCATGAAAATCCACAGAACTGCCCTTCGGCCCCCACAACAGTGATAGACCTAGAGACAGACAGGTACTATGTGAACATGTGCAAATTAAATCTGGATCTAATGCCCTGTCAGAAGGGTTGAAACAAGGCAGTGAAATCTTCATGTGTGTAGGCTACATGTAGGTGAGATGATTTCTACATGGCAAATCTACTCGAATCCAACATGGTTCATCTGACTCCCGACAGATCCGAGCAATGTTCAATACCCTCGGGTAAACTAACATAGCTATTGAAAATGGCCATTTATAGTGAGTTTTCCAATTAAACATGGTGATTTTCCATAGTTAATTATGTTAGTTTACCAGAGGGTACTCAAAACATCCATCAACTGCTCATTTTCGTGAGGGACACAAAACCCAAAACCTGAAGGTCAAAACTGTACCCAGAGTCCCGGAGGTTGACTGGCCATTTTGCGGCTCATCATCTGCAAGCGAAAATTGACTAGAAAAATGTGCATCCCACTTAGCATAAACAAAAACACCACGACCTTTATCTTAAAAGCATCCCATCAAGATTTTACAAAATGTATATAATCATGTTACTTGACCACTTGCTATGTCGCTTCCAAGTCCAGAAGTACTTTAGTCCGGTATACTCACACACACACAACAAAAAAAAAATACGGTTGTACAGCATATGATATAAGCATTCACAAATTCATGAACCCCAAACAAGTAGAAATAAGCAGTGCTTTCCCTGAACAATCAGACGTGTTATTCTTTCATTCATTGGCCTGGCCTCCTCTGTGCTTGGCGCGCTTGGCGCGGGCGGCGCGGGCGGCGCGCGCCGTGCCAAATCGCTAGAGAAGAGGTTCCCGACCTTGTCGCGTCACCGCGATGAGTTGGGGGTTGGAAGATTGCTGAAGATTGGTGTAACATTGCTTGTTCCTGAATGGTAATCAATGGTAATCATGAATAATCATTTCATATTATATAATATTATATTTTTATAGTATATTATACTATAATTAGATCAGATTATATTGTGATGATATTCAGAGTTATATGTAGCTGTATCATATGCATGTAAGGCGCCATGATGAATGATCACCATGATTGCACTGGCTGCCATCCATTTCGGGTCGCACCTGGTAGCCTGCGAAGACCCTGCACTCGTAGTTAAATGGGTAAGGCAAAAACACGAGAATATTTTAGGGTAATGATTAATGATAACGAAACCACTTTTAGAGTTGGCATTCTGGTTGGGCTGGTTCCTCACAGAAAACGAGCTCATGATGGTTCAAACCTTTCCAAAATCAGAAAAATCATGTAGGCAACATCCGCAGCGATACATCATATCCCAGATTCAAAAATTACTATAGTAAAGCGAGTAAAGTATGCTGTGGGAAGACCAACACTCCTAGTGTTGGGTTCCGGCGAACTTTCGAAAGTGTAGAGGTCTTCAGTCAATCCAGTTGCTTCATTCCCCCCACCCAAAGAAAAAGGTCTTGCTCGCGGAGTCCTCGGGATTGTAATCATTTTGTCCGCGCAATGCTGGAGCTGATCACACAAAACCCAAGATGCGTGCTGTTATTGTACATGTTATTTTTACTGCTGAGGTATTCCTAGACGACGCCATTGGATAAGATAAGCTTACAGGAGCCTGTGCATGATTTCTAGCATATGGTGTATTCCCCGGCAGGAATCAAGAGATTAAGCAGTCAGTTTGGTCTAGGACTCTAGGATAGGCCAGGATAGGGATAGTTCCATTAGATCCGAACTGAGTAGTCCCTTGGCTAATACAGATGTCCCAGAGGACGAGTTCGAAACATTTGGAAACAGCTTAAATCTGCTGAGTTGAGCAACACCAGGGCAGTGGGAAACCATGGGAAACCCGTGGCACGAAACTTGGGGCCTGTGACCGAACTTACCTGCGGTGGTCGAAGTGCAGAGATTGAACATCTGATTTCTCGCCAGGACTTTGCCATGATAGCCAACAATTTGAATGTCTGGTTCTGATCTCAAAAACAATCCTAAACAATGTTTATGTATGAAATACCGAGCTTGCTTTGCATGCATATATATAATATAATATATATATATAATATATATAATATATATAATATATATAATATAATATATATATATATATTATATATATATTATATATATATATATATTATATATATATGCAAAAGGATGCAAAAGGGATTTATAGATAGACAATGGTATAGGTAGGGGGTCAAAACGAAGGTATACGGTACGAGTAGATTCTATATGATTACTGAGTCTGGATCTGTGGTACGATCAAATTCCATCCCGGCACTTGCAAAGTCCCTTTCGGGATGACAGCGATCACGGTGCGCTCGATTTTAGCGAGACAACACCGTGATCGCAAAAATTGCCGAATTTCTGCGCTGCTGGGTACAAGCCGATGGCTTGGGAAAGTCTGAAGTTTTTCCTTGGCATCTAAACCTGTCAGCAAGAATATGGTTGCTTCATGTTTCTTCCATCTCCATCGGCCCATCGGTTGATGTTTTTGTTGCCGGTCCTACTGTTTAGAAACCCCGAATCAGCAATTTGTTGATTTTCATCTCTCCCAGTATCTTCCCAAACCAATCAGGGAGGAAACGGTTTTGGTGCTCCACTTTCGAGCTCCGAAAGATGGATCTTCTTCACCGAAATGCTCGGGGCCATGGTGGCCTTGGCAGCTCAGATTTGTAGTGGTGTCTATCATCTCAGACATTCTCAGAACAATCTCAGAATAAGATTTGTGACTTGGGCATTCTCAAACTTGATCCTCCATGTTTGGGTTGAGTGTTTGATCTCCGGTTAAACGCCAAGATCAAGCCGATGGCCACACAAATTCCGAACTCAGTGTTGATCAGTTTGAGCCAATCTTTAGTGGGATGCAAACAAAGACATCAGAGTTGAAACTGATTTGAGAATCAAGCTACTATCCTTTAATACAGAATAATACGCGAGCGAAAAAATATCATTGAATATTTCCCGGTGCCAATCAACTGAGAAAATTACCATCGGCCTCCCACTCACCGAAACCACCACCCCCTTGATTATTCTATATTTACCATCTTTAATATTCTATCTTGTGGGTGCAAAACCCTGTGTTTTGGGGCATTCTATCTTGTTCCCACTGGGAGGACACTATTCTATCTTGTAGGCGATCACTACACTGTATAGGAACATAACTTAAATCATGAGAAATCATGAAACGCATATGGCATCATGAAACTGTGAAACCACAAAAAGTCCGGACATGTGCCAATTGCTGTGATTTTCGGTATTTCCCCAACACTCATGAAATTTCATTTTGCTGGCAAGTTGATATGCTAGCAATGATAGATACTGTTTGAATCTATGGAGGTTTCCTGAAAGGGCTACCCTTAAAAAAAACCTTAAAAAACGTAGTAGATCATCCATTGAAAACATCATTTTACTAGGATTTTCCACTAATTCACCATCCGTCTGGGGGTAGCCACATAATTTTAGGAAACCTCCATGACTCGTTGGAGGATAAACAACCAATTTGCGCGGCTCGGCATCTGGCCATTAAAAAAAGCCGGGCCTCGAAAAATCACAGCGAGAGTTTAGTCTCCTGGGGAGCAGAGCAGCCCGGCTTGGGTCAGAATGGAATTGATGGGATTTTAATGGTGATTTAATGGTGATTTAATGGTGATTTAATGGAATTGAATGGGATACCAAACCAACAAACATGGTGATTTCATGGGGATTTTTGATAGGGATATCGAAGATTAAGATACATTCTGGCATTCAAGCGTGGCTGGGAAATCACCTCAAAATGGACACAGCTGGGAACATCATCGACCGAAATGGTGGATGTATCTTCAGCTGGAGACGAAAAGATGACACCGGAGGCTATCTTCAGCTGGTTGGATTACCCTCTGGTAATTTAACATAGCAATGGAAAATCACCATTTTTTATGGGAAAATCCACTATTAATGGTCATTTTCAATAGCTTTTTGTTAGTTCACCAGAGGGTACCGCTTTTGGGGAACCCTCTTCCGCCGTATCCGGTGTCAACCGGGATATCACCAGCGGTTTTTCACTGGACGTCTCGTTGGATCAAGGCACAAGTGCGACACATCCCCGACATTGAGAGTATCCCATGTATGGTAACCATATACCCTCTGGTTAACTAACATAGCTATTGAAAATGGCCATTAACAGTGGATTTTCCCATTAAAAATGGTGATTTTCCATAGTTATGTTAGTTTACCAGAGGGAAAAATAACGAAAACACATTGCCAACGTTTACAAACATATACGATGTATTTGATAGTCATGAATCAATGAATCAGAAAACACAACCAGTAACTTTTGCTAACTGGAAAATTGATTTCTGGTTTGTCAAAAAAACACACACCCTTGCTGAATAAAGCACAACGGCTGATAAGACCCCGAGTATCGATGAAACCATCGTTTTTTCTGGACAAATCTCCATTTGTTACTTGGTCAACTCCCATTTTTTCCGGGTCAAAAAAACACTTCGGCTTTCAAATCCCTAATTTTGTTTCTCAAATTCGTATTTTGCTTAGCTACATCCAACATTTTGCTAGACATGTTCTATAGTTTTTGTGGCTAAGCCCCATTTTTAACCCGAGGGACCATCAAAGGGACGGACCTTAAAAATGACTCTCGTGGGATGGGATCGGCAAAAAATATGTCCTCGACGATCTCGTCAGGCTTTTCGACCAAAGGCATGTCCTGGTTGGCTCTCCGGGTGGCGCTCAACGCTACCTGTAAGATGTTTAGTAACGTGGTATGAGGCTGTAAATGACCAGGTTTTGATCAATTTTGCAAAACCTTGAAGCTGCAAATCAAGGGATACTTGGAGAATACAACACTCTAGACGTAATTAATCCAAATGGTCTGAAGACCACTCGTCTTGCACATGTTTGTACGTGGGATGTCCCACCAAACAAGATGGCAAAGTTATTATTTATAAATGCCCAATGTATTGGCACATCATGTAGTACCTTGGCGTATCTATCTAATTACCGTACCTCGCTGCCTCTGAATCTTTCGATGCCTGTTATTGTTCCCGATTCTATGTTGTCTCTATATGTATATATCTATATATCATATTTGAAACCGTACATTCATCCATCCAATCCATCTATCTGTCTATCCGATTAGCTATCAGTTTATCTTATCTTGTGCCATTTAATCTTATCATATGTATATATATATATACATATAATATACTCAGTATACTATACCTGTACAGTTTACACAATATGGTAATCTAACAAACATGGCAATGAACAAATCATTATTTCTATAGTGCTCCCATTGAAACCTCCATTTGTAATGGATTGTAAATTGCAATGTTTCATTACTGGAGGGTCTATATTCATAAATGCACATAATATAATATGTATAAATATATCTATATATATACTATATTATGTACCCATAGTATAACATTATATAATAAATATATATATATATGTATATTAATACGGTATAATATAATATCATATAGTAAAAACAAAATATATAATACGATCTAATATATAATGATACAATGTACTATAATATAATATAATAATATGATATAATATAATTTAATGGAATGCAAAACTATAATATATATATATTAATATAAATATATATGATATATTA
>Ga0126342_10017435_pt1 | contig 12419 bp, 8 predicted proteins | sample Cyp1metagenome_FD_92528 | JGI IMG/M metagenome (GOLD analysis project Ga0126342, IMG submission 92528) | Coral microbial communities from Lord Howe Island, Old Settlement Bay, Australia - Cyphastrea 1 metagenome | ecosystem: Host-associated > Invertebrates > Cnidaria > Coral ... | reverse complement strand
TGCCACTATTGAAAAATTGGCAAATTACCTAGGCGCCAGCTGTTTTTTTACATCTTCAAGCTCAAACACAGCTGAGGGTATCGGAGAACCTGAGGCCCCTCGCGTATATATATATATATATATATATATGTATATATATATATATACACATATATTTATAATATATGTATATATATATATTCATAAAATGTCGATGGAACGCCGCTCTGAGGCTCCTGACGCAACAATCCCATCAGGTTGTGAGAGTCTTGCACACTTGACCTGGCATGAGGACGAAGTGACCAAAATTGGCCCAAAAGTTGTGAAACCCTGCAACACATTGCGACACCCCGATCTTTTGGTGCCTCTTGTGCGCTGAAGAAGACCTAGACTTGCAGTACATGTGGCTTCAAGAATGGGAAATGTGGTAAAACAAGGGAAAACACTTCCCAACCAGGTTACATCTGAAAAAGAATGGAGATTGAATGAACAAGAAGCAGGTATGGATGACGCCACTCTGGCTCATAGACATCCATAAGATCATACCATGCAAATAGCTCCCTTGCCATGGTCAACTGGTGAAAGTTCTTCAAAATTCCAGACACTTCAACTGCTAAGAGCTTGGGATACGCTGTCCATCTCAGACACATACTGCTGCAATCCATTGAAAGCCGCTCGCATTGGTGGTGTTGTCCTCGGCCCTCAGAACAAGTTTGCTGCTTGAATTCAGAATTGAGCGCGCCGAACTATGCCTGATCTTGAAACTCCACCCTGTATCACTGCGATTCACTGCGCCCCATGTTTGTCACAGCTATCCCTTCAGGTGCATCCTAGCTATCCATGAATTCCGGTTGTGTCCCGAACTCCGGCATCGCTGCGCAGCCTGCAGCAACGTATTCTCTTCACTGAGCTGCGCCAAGAAATTTTAGAGAATTTTGCCATGCTGGCGCCTTTTTCATCTTCTCCATCAGGGCAATCCTGGAAGGACCATATATCATATGGCATCATATGGCCATCTCCATTTTTTGACATGAAAATATTGAGATAATAATTACAACATAAATATGCGTTTTAACTTTCTACATCTCCATATATAAATATAATAATAATAACAATGATGATAATAATAATAATAATATACTTATGATATACATGCGTAGAAGTCAATCCGAAAGGAGCTCCTCCACTCCATCACAGCGCTGGGGCATCGGAATACACCTTGGAAGAAAGAAATCGACTCAGATGACTGAATTTTCTGAAATATTAAATGTGTAATGTATCTCTAAAAAAAACACTGGATTCGTGTTGTGTAGATCTTTGAGCTCATGGAATATACTGATCTTCTCCGCATGAATCTCAAGTACAGGAAGAATCAGCAGGAGTGCAAATATATGAAGAAGTCTTGCAGGCTGACACTTCTTCGAATGCAAAAGGCATTTGAATGAGCATCTCATCTGCTCCATGACATTATAGGCCTGACCAGTTTCACAACTCATATCAGCTACACATCACCGCTAGATGAATTCCAGACCGAGTTCTCGACATGGTTCCTTAGATGCGCTGATGCGCTGTATCGGGCGGGGTGTCTCGCTGTTGCTGGGGACCTGTGCACCTCCAAATCCAATCCTCTGCTAGGGCTTACTAGGGTACCAAAAAGAGATCAGTGCTAAGACTGCTAAGAATCCAGAGTCTAGCCTGGCAATGCCTGGCATATCCGTTTACATCTCGATACAAAGTCCAGGTGACAAGTTGCTTGATGCCACTGTGCCAAGCAATGGACAGCCATGAATCTTTGAAAGCGTCAAGGCACCGTTGCAAGGATAGCCACTCACTCCGAAGCAGGGATCGTTTCCATCAACCGTGCCATTCTCATTTACCTGGGACATGACTCATGAATGCTCATGACATGTTATGACTGTTATGACATGTCATAGCAGTGTAGTGAAGTGATCCATACAGTGATCCATGGGCACATGCAATGAAAACTGGGCCAAGTGCACTGGTATTGGTCAGTGAGAGATTGCCTCGGTAGTTTTATATAAGTTGGAAGTAAAAAAAGTGCTACTGCAGGCAGAAACACATAGCGTAATCATTGTAATTAATTTCAGTAAAAAATTGTCAGGCACCAACGCAGCAGTTCGCAAGCTGTTGTAGTCACCTGGCTGGAGAAAGACACTAGTGTTGTGCAGGTGGTTCAAGGTTCACTCCAAGGATGTTTCTGGTTGGACTCAAATGTATTGCCCAAATGCTGAAAACAGGTCTGGGGACTCCAAAGTGAGCTGGCTAGTTTCGGGTCACAGTTCAATGGTTCTGACTAAAATCATCAAAACACTGAATAAGGTCATCGAGTCATCAAGACAAAAGCATTGTGGTACCAGGCATCGGTTGCAGCATGGGTCCCCAGACATTGCGCTGAACCAGGAGGCCCCAAATGTCCTCGTCACCACCATTCTCGCAGTCCTGCGGAGTGGTAAATCAGATGGAAAGTCTGCCCAATTTGTTGCTTGGCGATGGGTCACGTCCTGCCATCCGTCGCAAAGACATACATCCGAAGGACACACAGTACAGACCTGGGGCGGTAGCTGTGTGAGCTTGGCGCCAGACTGTACAACTGGATCCAAGTGGGATCCAACTAATATGATCTAATATTATCGATCTGGCTACAGGGTGTCTATATATTTAAATATATATGGTCCAGCGTTCCAAACCCCCCCGGCCATGGTCATGGGTCAGCCATGGTACTGTCCCCCTCCGCCCTGTGGTGTGGTGGGGGTGTGGTACTGTCCCCCTCCCGCCCCTGTGGTGTGGTGGGGTGTGTGTGTGTGTTGCGGGGTGTGTGGTGCAGAGTAGTATGGTATGGTGGGTATGGTGAGTATGGTATGTAATTATCTCATGTAGTTAGATGGCATGGTGGGTATGGTCCTCCAGACCGTCGTTAGATCGTAGACGGGTAGCTCATAAGTGCGATATAGAAGCATGTGCGTAGTAAGTCCCTAGTATGCAGGAAAGATATGTTAACACATGCAGTGTTGTGAGAGTACACAGGTAGTAAATAGGAAGTAGATACATAGCACATGTATATAAGACTTTAGGTAGCACGTAGGTACTTTGAGGGAGTATGTGTGCTACGTAGGTCGTCTAAAAGGTAGCATGTACCTAGTAAATGCGACAGAAATGCTGCCAATAGCTTGCAAATAGAAGGGAAGGGGGTGCTACCTGGGGACCCACACCATGGGGGGGGTAGGAACACGGAACTTGAGACCATATATATATATATATGTAAATAGACGCATGATCAGAGTAATAATAATAACAACCATAATAATATATTAACATGCAACATATGAACACTTGCAACTGGAGTCCAGGAAGTTTGCTTCACACCAAGATGCACCAGTACCAAAGATGCGCCAAGTGGCTCCAGGTGCACACTCAAACTCCGAACTCGAGCAAAGCTCTGGCTCCTGCGAACGCTGATGCTCACCCCCAGCACTTTAGATTTTTCACATGTCTACAGTGTCAAAATCACGCAAGTAGTCTTGACCAACTTATCAAAATCCACACTGACTAAACATGTATACGTGTCATTAGCTTTCTACAGGATGCATGGACAAACACTTGTGCGATGCTTTGATGTGACATGTAACCCTTCACTTCCAGCCTGATATGTCACGCTGACAATTGGGGTGCCGATCATTGCATACGACACATTGCGAACTAGAGATGCTCCATCCTGACGTTGCAAAATGACCGAAAGTTGACATTGAAAGCGCAAACTTTGAAAATGCCCGGATATTGAGGAGAAACAAAAGTGATTCAAATTTCAAAGTGATTCAAATTTCAATGCCATCCTGGATTCTGTTTTAAAAAAATAAGAAACTGAACATCAAATATCATAAAATGTTCACCAGGCCATTGCATTCCTGGTACCCCTCTACGCAAGCCATGTGGCTGCCACAAGACTGGTCAAGAAACCAGGATCGTCTCGGTGATGACTATGGAGTACAAGGCTGGAACCTGGAAGGCACTGAAGGCACTGGCTGAATTCTAGCCAATTGTCAGGACCCAGCTTGACCCTTTCCCCACGCAACCAAAGAGTGCTCCTTAACCAAAAAGAAAAAAACGTGTCAATCAAAGTGCTGCATTCTCCAGATGCAGTCATTCGTGCGGCAAAAATAGACAGCTTGGCAGTCTACTACAAACCCTGAAAACCTGGTGCTATGTTTGAAGAATGCTTCATTGATTGCTTCATTGCACATTAGATCTACTCAAGGAGCGAAGCTCAGCATCAAGGCCTCATCTTTCATATCCGTGTAAGCAAGCCCATCTGGAGGATCCTGAGATATCCAGAAACATGCCTCTGTGATTGAACATGTGGGAGGACTGGGTTATGAGAAAATGTGTCCGGTAACACGAGGCTAGCAAGCCGCTGAGCCGGCCAGTATGAGCCTTTTCTCTTCCGTAATTTTTGAACTGAACTTGCTTGTTGTGCCGCGAAAACGCCAAGGGTTCCCGGCATCAGATATATAGGCTCCCTTGCTATTTTGCAAGGATGAAGCTACCTAGGCACCGCCGTCCACGTCTTTCTGCGCAAAACTTTGTATGGACAAAGGATTGGTCCCCCGGCAGTGATCAACGCCTGAGCAGCAGGACTGAACAACATCTGGGTATGTCTGAAAATTGGGGATATCCCAAAATGGCAACCTTAATGCGCAATGTGAACCCTATCTTTAGACAAAACCATATCTTCGGGTTGGCACAAAAACATGAGAACATCATCTGCAGGTGACCAGCTTCGTGTGTGAGAGAGAGAGAGAGAAAAAAAAAAAATGTGCCTTTGCTTTCTGCTTACCTCACACATTCGAGACGTGAAATCTGACAAGCATCGGTAAGGGGCCTCCAGCCCCGTGGTGTCAGCTGTGGAGTTCACCTGAAGCAACCCAAATGTGTGGAGCGAAGAGTGCATCAGAGATTCAACACTGCATCAAATTGGTGGCGCAATGTGATTCTAGATTATTTTAGATTATTTAAAATGATTGAATGGGGATTCAATGATAAGACCAAACAAAAGCACCATTTTGTGGAGATATCATTCAGATTATTGGAGATCGATCAACTCTCCATTCCTTAGGCATCGCCCCCCGCCTTGAATGTCAGCTGTTCGACACCCCCAGCAGCCCTCACCTTACAGCTCCAGGGAGCGAAGGGATGCTGCAAAACAACATAGGATGGTTCAGGATATGGTGCAGAATGGTGCGAGTGTGTATGCATATATATAATATAATTATATTAATACTACATAAACCAACCGGTGATGTCTCATCACAGCCTCTGCATTCCCCAATGGAAGGTATCCTTTGGATCCTTTGGTTAGTAGAGCAGTAAGCCTATAGCTGATGCATGTCGTGCGCTCCCACATGAGCAAGGGTGCTACAGAAAGTTGCTATCTCATCTGCAAGACTGGCCGAAACAAATGTCAGAGTGAGCTTAGGAAACGGATGGATCCACAGCGAGAAAGTTGTGACAGCACCAAGCAATGGAGCCATCCTCAATACCATCTGCTCTTCTCCAGATGGAGTAATTTCGAGTATAAACCCCCGACCCCCCCCGGTGCTTTTGTCAAGAGATAGTAAAAGACACTAGGCTCCAATGAGATGAACGCGGACATGTAAAAGGGATCAAAAAGGAAAGAGTTTCCAAGTTCAGGGCCAAGATGTTTGGAACCTGGCTCAGAACCTAGCGGAGCACCATGAAGCACCACATGCTACCAGTTGTCAAACAGGCGGCAAAACAATAAACAGGGTGCCGTACTGCCGTACCTAAAACAGTCACCACCAGCCTCCAATTTCCCCTCCACCAAGATGGTCGTTGTGTGGGTCGTTGGAGGGCGGCTGGTGCTTGCAGCGTTCCTGGGAAGTCCAAGATCCTACCTTTGTGAAACATCAAAACAGCAAATCAATGGATGTTCAATGGATTCCATTGATGTTCACCCCCAGTACATCACAGATTTCGACCCCAACGGTCAGAATTTGCGAACCACTCCTGGAAGATTTAAGGATCATCTTGGCAGACTGTCCCAAATCAGCAACACTATTTTCGTGGCATGTGATTGAGTGTGATTGTACATAACCAAGTGACGCAGAGGTGGTGGTTGTGGCAGTGTCTGTGGTGGTGGTGGTGGTGGAGGTGGTGGAGGTGGTGGACACCTCAGTAAAGCCGATGGAAAAGGGAGGCACTGGTGCAAAATGAACCAGTTTCCACGAGCGGAAAAAACAAGACGAAGTCTTTTTCCTTACGATGGTTGCGAAAGGAACCACAACTACTTGCAGTTTCCTATCTTTCTTGTCACTTCCTCGGCAGCCCAACTGTAGTTTGAAAGCTGGCATCCTGATGGGCCCTATTTGGATCTTTGATTAGGCAAGGCCACATTTTTTGTGTCTCTCTTTAACAATGGCAAAATGCACAAAGTTTGAACGAGACCAAGCATATAGTGATGAGAATCGGGATGTACAATGTCAAGACTTGCACATGAGATCTGCAGTTGGGAATTTTACTACGTGCCATGCAGTGTGCCTAATTCGCGCTTGCCTGCGTCGCTGGGTACATAGATTAGGTTCGATTAGATTAGGGTTAGATTAAACTAAATTAGTTTTAGGTTTTGATTTAGATTTAACCTTAGGTGTACAATGTAGATTTAGATTAGATGTGAATAAATTCTAATAAATTAGGGTAGATTAGAATAGAGAAGATGACATTAGATTGGATCGGTTTAGAGAGCGAGAGAGGAGAAAAAAGAGAGAGAGAGAGAGGGAGGAAGGGAGAGAGGTAGATAGGTAGACAGATCGATAGGTAGATAGATCAATAGAATCGATATATCGATAGTCTATAAGTCTATAAGTCTCTGGATCTATGGATCTATGTAGTTGGTGTAATTATACCAGTTATGCCTATAATTGCCTATAAAATCTATAAACTAGATGACTAGATCCATATTCCATAGATTGCCATAGATGCTCCCATCTCCTCTCTGGTGAAGGCGGTGGAGCCATCATGAGCTGTGACAAAGTCTGCTGACACCTCGGCTTTGCCCCAACTCCAGGCAGCTCCAACCGAAAAATGTGGGAAAATCTGGACGAAAATGGCCATTTTTAATGACTTGAACCATGACTTGAACCATGACTTGAAGCCACAAAAACGCACATGCAAAATCATAAAAAAACTCAATGTAAACAATGTAAAGCTGTAAACCCAAGTTGACCAGTCCAATGCTGACGTGAACAGCAGCTGAATGAAACTGCCCTCAGGGTGTCACCTACAGACCTCTGTTGATTCATTCTAGTACTGATTACAGTGATATACTCGATACATCTCAATACTACGGAATACTTGTTTGGCAAGAAGACAACTTGCACACTGAGGCATCCAGCATTTGCATCCAGCAAGTCACATCCATCCGTCCTTATCCAAGAAATCCCGGATGGAAAAGTTGAAGTTCGCTGACGGGAAAAGTATGGAAGGGTGGAGTGAGCACATTGCATATCACATAGATTCACATAGCATGTACACAAAATTAGACTCTCTTGATGTTTGCGACTGAGAACTCTGACACTTCCACTGTCAAATATAGGGAGGCGTTTGTCTTGGTCCTCAGATTGGCACTTTTTCTGTTGCAAAGTGTCCGGGTGCAGCAGGAACTCGAAGTAACTGTGATCCAAGAAGTACATATTCACTCTTACGGACTCTTACGCATTTGGAATAAACACGTGTCAAATGGCTAAAGGATGCCAAAGGTTACATCATTTCTTCCTAAAGATGTTTTTCCAGTGCCAAGGAGCAATGCCGCCAAGACATATTGTGCTTCCCATCGTTTCAGTGGTAGGGAGCTCCTTCCCAGTCTTGGTGAGGATGAATCCATCCAGGACATTCCAAGAATGGGTTGCCTAGGGCCTGGGGATTGATTTCTCAGGTTGATTTGCTAAAAGATCACGTTGGCAGTTTTGGGGGTCCGCGGCTTTGGGAGGCGCCTTCCAAAAATTCGATGTGAGTTCGTAAGATGGCTGCAAGGTGGCTACACTGCTTGTACTTGGAGATTTGTTAGCTGTGTTGAGCTATATGTTACACCATTTCTAGGATTTACCAGTCACTGACTATCGACGCTTGGATGCAGATACCAACACCTCACATCACTCCTGCCCCTGGCGATGCAAGCTTTGCCTTCCAGAAGGTGCTGGGGAAGCACCTCACTGAGTTGCACTGGTCACCCTGGACCCCTTCAGCGATCCCACGGGCTTCAAAATGAAACGTTGGTTCGAGTTGACTTGAGGCCGAAGGGAAAGGGACGAAAGCTAGCTTGGCAGAGACCTTGGCATGAAAACACAAAGGGCGCCGCGCAGTTGTGCAGTTTTTTCGTCAACGTGGACGAGCGGGTCTGAAGCTGGGACATGTTGGCAAGGTGAACATCCAAACCTACGTATTGAGGCGATGTATGTTGGAGGGGACGAGGATGAGAACATATGATTATGATGTACTGGTGCACGACAAGGAGAAGGAAATTGAGCATAGCCAACATGATGACTAGTGATTGGGGAAGATGGAAAGGTCCACCTTCGGCATCGGCGGGGACCTTTGGAAGCGTGGGAAGAAGTAACGCAGTGCAAAGCCGAAGTTGAGGACGAGAGGTAGGTGTGCGTGCGCAACATGAAAATAAAGCTAGGCCAAGGTTCCATACAGGGTCAAGTGTGAAAAGTGTAAAGTTGTGAGGGAGTAAAAGTGAAGTGTAAGGTGTAAAGTGTGAAAGTGTAAAGTTCAGAGTGTGGATTGTAAAGTGTAGAGTGTGGAGCGTACAGTGTACAGTGTGAAGTGTAAAGTGTAGAGTGTGGAGTGTAAGGAGTGTAAAGTGTAGAGTGTGGAGTGTGGAGCGTGCAGTGTAAAATGTAGAGTGTAGAGTGTCAAGTGAAAAGTTCAGAGTGTGGAGAGTGAAGTGTAGAGTGTGGACTGTCAAGTGAAAAGTGTGAAGTGTAAAGTGTAGACGGTGGAGTGTAAAGCATATGTAGAGTGCGCAGTGTCAAGTGTAGAGGATAATGTGTAGAATGTAGAGTCTAGAGTTTGGAGTGTAAAGTGTAGAGCGTGGGGTGTAAAGCGTAAAGAGTAAAGTGTAGAGTGCAGAGTGTCAAGTGTAAAGTGTGAAGTGTAAAATGTAAAGTGTAAGTGTAAACTATAGAGTGTAGAGTGTGAAGTGTAAAGTGTGGAGTGTCGAGTGCCAAGTGTAAAGTGTGGAGTGTAAAGTGTAGAGTGTGGAGTGGGGAGTGCGTAGTGTAAAGTGTAATGGGTGGAGTGCAAAGTGTAGAGTGTGGAGTGTAAAGTGTAGAGTGCGCAGTGCAAAGTGTAGAGTGCAATATGTAGAGTGTAGAGTGTGGAGTGTTAAAGTGTGAGAAGTGAAGTGTAAAGTGTGAAAGTGTAAAGTGTAAAGTGTAGAGTTTGCGGACTGTAAAGGGTAGTGTGGAGCATACAGTGTATAAAGTGTAAGGTGTGGAGTGTAAAGAGTAGAGTGTAGTGTGTGGGGTGTGGGGTGTCAAGTGTAGAGTGTGGAGTGTAAAGTGTAGTGTGTAAGTGTGGAGTGTAAAAAGTAGTGTAGAGTGTCAAGTGTAAAGTTCAGAGTGTGGAGTGTGAAGTGTAGAGTGTGGAGTGTAAAGTGTATATAGAGTGCGCAGTGTCATGTGTGGAGTGTGATGTGTAGAGTGTAGAGTTTGGAGTGTAAAGTGTAGAGTGTGGGGTGTAAAGTGTGAAGAGTAAAGTGTAGAGTGCAGAGTGTTAGGTGTAAAGTGTGAAGTTTAAAATGTATAATTAAGGTGTAAAGTATAGAGTGCAGAGTGTGGAGTGTAAAGTGTGGAGTGTCAAGTGTAAAGTGTGGAGCGTAAAGTGTAGTGTGCAGAGTGTAAAGTGTAGAGTGTGGAGTGCGTGGTGTAAAGTGTAATGTGTGAAGATGTGTGAAGTGTAAAGTGTAGAGTGCAGAGTGTAGTGTAGAGTGCCCAGTGTCAAGTGTAAGGTGTAGTGTAGTGTAATGCGTAGAGTGTAGAGTGTTGAGTGTAAAATGTAAAGTGTAAAGTGTAGAGCGTGGGGTGCAAAATGGAGAGTGCAAAGTGCAAAGCGTGGACTGTAGAGTGTAGAGTGTGGAGCGGAAAGTGCAAAGTGCAATGTGCAAACTCTAGTCTAGAGTGTGGAGTGTAAAGTGTAGAGCGCGGAGTGTCAAGTGCAAAGCATGAAGTGTAAAATGTAGAGTGTGGAGTGTCAAGTGTAAAAAGTGAAGTGTAATGTGCAAAGGGTGGAGTGCAAAGGGTGGAGTGCAAAGTGTAGAGTGTGGAGTGTAAAGTCTAAAGTGTAGCGCGCGGAGTGTAGAGTGTGGAGTGTAGAGTGTGGAGCGTAAAGTGTAGAGTGTGGAGTGTAGAGTTAGAGGGTGGGGTGTGGAGTGCCAAGGGTAAAATTAGAGTGTGGAGTGCCAAGTGGAAAGTGTAAAGTGTAGAGCGTGGAGTGTGGGTCGTAAAGTGTGGAGCGCATAGTTGAGAAGCTAAGAGTGCAGAGTGAGGAGTGCAAAGGATACCGATGTTGATGTTGCTGACGGTGACCCCGTCGGGGGTTGAGCCCACGGTCAAACTGCTTGTGAAAAAAGTAGTACAAAATCAAGTAGGTAGCATTTGCGAAGTAGATCTACCAAATCGATTAGATGGGAGGATTGGGTGGGTCGAAAAAGCGAACCAAACGACCATGGAGCAGGCAGGATAGATGGAATAGATGGTGGGGTGAGTGGAATAAATGTGTTCTGTACATTGGAAAAGGTAGATGGATCTGTTCAAAATGATTTTTTGGGAGCGGGAAATACAAGGATTGAGACACATACAAACAGAAAAGTCGAAGAACGGAATATTTTCATGTCTTAGATGGGACTGGGCTCCTAGTTCATGAGTAAGCACGATCGTTCGACAGTTTCTCCATGCCACTTTAAGATAGATGAGGAAAGAAAAATTGTAGATTGATGTAGCAAAACTGACCAGAATCAGCGCCTCAATACAGCAAAGTATGTTCATGAATACATATGATCCTATGATGAATATGATGAAGAAATAGGACATTGGTTGTTTCAAACGGATCAAAATATAGCCAAGTCCAAATAGCTGCGATATACAGCCTCCAAAATTGACGAACAGCCCATGAGTTGCCAAGGAGCGTAGGTTGTGGCCATTGTGCACTTGTAGGTCGCCTGTTTGTCCAGGAGGTGCAGTGACCATGAACAAATTGGGTATGCGAAGGTCAAGCCGTTGGGATACCTCAAGATTTCGGAAAATATCAATCCCCGCAATTTGGGGAAAGTCCATTTGTACCTGGTACCTTGGGCAAAGCCATTGAGCCCCCAGGCTACATCGCACACTCGCTTCGACTCACTGCCAAACGGTGGGAAGAGCCTCACATCTGACAGGCTTGAATTGTCAAAGGAAGTGAGTCAGTATTAGCCAATCGAGCCTAGCCAGGGTAGTGAGTGAACAAGCAACTGGATGTGATTCTAATCTTCAGATATCTTCAGCACTTCTCGCAAGATTGTTCGCGTTCAGCCGAGGTCAAGCGTCATCTGCACAGCATCTTGGATGGAAGTGCGGAATCACAAACTCTGAACTTACAATACTTTTGCAGCCGTCGCTTTGCTGTAATATGTTCATCAATCGAGCTCGAGACATGCATAGAACAACGAGGCGGAACAGCTCTGCTGGGTGGCCGAGCAAATCGCAATCGCTATCAGTTTGACAAGACTTCGTCAGTTGTAGCCGATCCTCAGCATCCACAATTCCTATCATCGTCATCTCATGTGCCTTCATTCTACCACTGAATCCATTAATCATCATTAATCCCTTTGACAGTATCCAAAGATCTGGAATTACAAAAAGGAATGCTGACATCCAACGATGTTTCATCATTACCTGGCCATCCTTGCAGTGGCTACTGGTCTCCAATTTTCACCATGCCATGGCACAGAGCACTGTTCTTCCAGCAACTTTGGCCTTGGTGACATCGCAGGGCTCAGTGATCCTGGTGAGTGCATCTCAATAGCAAAAAGGGCAACAATAACAAATACAAGTACATATACAGATGCATGTGTATATATATATAGCATTATATTAAATTATAATATATTCAGTTATGTTATTTTATGTTATATTATGCGATATTATGTTATATTATGTGATATTATGTTGTAGCTATATCATATTTTACTATATTATATTGTATTATATTATACTATACTAGATTATATTATGTTATATTACACTATATTATATTACATTACATTTTATTTTGTTATATTATATTATTTTATCATACTATATTATATTATATCAAATCATATTATATTAAATTATGTTATACTTATTATATAATATAAATTATATTGA
>Ga0126342_10017434_pt1 | contig 12420 bp, 15 predicted proteins | sample Cyp1metagenome_FD_92528 | JGI IMG/M metagenome (GOLD analysis project Ga0126342, IMG submission 92528) | Coral microbial communities from Lord Howe Island, Old Settlement Bay, Australia - Cyphastrea 1 metagenome | ecosystem: Host-associated > Invertebrates > Cnidaria > Coral ... | reverse complement strand
GTCGAAAAAGTGCACGCCGTTGTGGCGCGAAGCAAATTTCCAAGTCAAAACGCACAAAGCACACCATTCTCGGACCATCTTTGGAAGTTGACATGTCCAAAAAGTGCACGCCGTTGTGGCGCGAAGCACATTTTGAAGTCAAAAGTGCAAAAGACTGACGGGTAGGGAGCACTTTTGGACGTTCAGATGTCGTTTCGTGTGGCAGGCGCAAGGGATTGCGCACCTGGTCAAAAGTGAGCAAAACGTAAGGGTTTTGTAGCAGTTTCAACTACAACCACCACTACATTACACCACGCCCCACCCCACTCCACTACACTACACCGCACTGCAGCTACAACTAGAACTACAGTGCATTACACTACAGTACACTAACCACAACTACAACGACAACTACAACTACAACTACAACGACAACTACAACTACACTACACTACACTAATTACACAACTACACTAATTACATTACACTACGCTACACTACACTACACAACACTACACTACACTACACAACACAACACTAGACTACACTACACTACACTATATTACACCACACTACACTACATTACGTTACACTACACTACAACTACAACAACTACAACTACACTACATTACACTACACTCTATTACACTACACTACACTACACTACATTACGTTACACTACACTACAACTACAACGACAACTACACTACATTACACTACACTACACGCCACTACACTACACTACATTCCACTACACCACACCACACCACACCACACCACACCACATTAGACTAGAGTAGAGTAGACTACACTACTCTACACTACAGCACGCAACACTACAGCACACTACACTACACTACACTACATTACAGTGCACTACGCTCATTACACCACACCACAACTACAACTGCAACTGCACCACGCTGATTACACTACACTACAACTACAACTCCACTACATTACAACTACAACTACAGCTGCGCTACACCACACTACATCCAGCAGTTGTGGGTGAGGTGACCACTGCAAAAAAACACAACTCCAACCACCTTTGGGTCCATCAGTGGATTCGCTCTGCCATCCATGCATCACAACAACTCACCTCTCCTATAGTGTCCTATGTTTGAAACTTCCGCCACCGCCTTGCCCGGTACTATTGGTAGAATATTGTAGATATATTCAGCGAACGTGGGGATGTTGAAGAGAAATGGGAACCACAAACAGCGGATGAACATTCAATTAAACCAGCTGTTTACAAGCGAAGAACTTTGAACTGTATGGCTCAAAAGGATTAAACCCCAAAAATGGATGTGATAGAACTAGAGCTGCGAGATTTGTGGGTCGATTGGTGCCATTTTAAAAACCATACCCATGTATTGATGCGCTGTCCGTTGAGAGGGCAACAATCAGAGTACCATGGATGGGATACTGCGGGACCAGCTGCCGAACTGCTGGGTTTCCGTTTTGGGAGGCTTCACAGCAGCTCTGACTGGAAACTGAGTAGAGTACCCATCTTTCAAATTCCCCTTCCACCGTTCCACCAGAGTGTTCGAAATTTTCGGATTTTTATCGGACTGAAAAGGTTTCATGATTTGTTTGGACTTTGGTGAGTAATGTTGGTTTAAATCTCTGTCACACTGTCGCACATGAGATCTTTGGTCACTTCTTGCAGGCCATAGTCGGGCAGGCTCAATTGCGAAAGGCACAAGGGATGCAGGATGGTATCACTTGAGAGGTGTGAAAATTGTGAAGTTAAAACTGACCCCAACTTTTTTTTCAATGGATTCTCAATTGAGCAGTTTCCGAAAACCCAGTTTGTTGATGGATTATAGGTAGTTAGGCTAGCCAACATATCGTTTCTTTCCAGGATCCATGAACCGGTATTAGCCATCCATTGTTTTGGGGATTTGATCATCCATTTCTGACACTGCTCAGTTGCTATGTGAGACCCACCGGAAGCAATTTCTCATGTTGCCATCTTTCCTTCCGACCACAGGCATCTCCAGCACGCTCAATTGGAAGTGCTAGTGATGGCCATCATTCAGATCATGAGATGTTGCGGTAGATCCTGCTATTCTTGACCTCACAAGAAGGTCACTTGTGGTTCTTCAATCCATCTGCGAATATTTTAGCATGTTTGAGCCGGTAAATCGCAAATGCGATGGTGCTGTTTCATTTCAGGGAAACCGCGCAACTCCATTGATTCTCAACACTTTCAATCGATCAGTGCGCAAGCTTGACTGGGAACCAGTGAGCAGCACTTTTCTTTTTGCGTTTTGCAGAGAGTCAGTTGGCACTTGTTTCAAAAAGGGGCACGAACTCATGACAGGGTGTCTTTTGCTTGTTCCACCTGTCTTGTTCTTTCGTGATGTCTTGACCAAGCCCTGGTCAGCTTCATTGCAGACAGTGAATCTCCAACAACCCCCTGGGCCACTAAGTCTGTGAGCAGATGGTGTTGATGGTGTTGATGTCTTCTGGCTTAGATACTGAGGTTGCAAAGGTTGATAGTGCGCAGATTGACACTGAGGAAGGCAGGGGGGAGGATGCTTCAAAGGGACGGCAACCAGGTAGCAGGAGCTTGACCTTTAGGTCACTGAAATTGGGCTACAGGAACTAGGAACTGCCGGGAACTTCCACCCAGTTCCGCAAAGTAAATCAAAATAATCAGACAAGGTAGTTGACTCTCTTGTGCCTTTGCTGTTAAGACTGGAGGGAGAATGGGAAGGCAGTGTAAGCATAGCTGCAGGGGCATGAACATGTAAAGTGTCCACAATGCCGGGACACCGCGGACACCCCAAATCCCCGCAATCGGTTTATTTCGGTAGGGTACGCCAATGAGTGGGATATACCCGCAACTAAGATGACCTTTCGAGGCTGTTGGCGACAGCTGCCAGGCTACCTGCAGGCCTGACATTGTGTGCCTTGCTTGATGCGTGGCGCATGGCTCGGCAAGCCCACGCATTGAAGGTGCAGTTGGCTTGATGACTTGATTCTTGTTGTCAGCACATTGATGCTACGCAAATACCTGCAGCCGCATATTGACTTTGGTGGACATAAATGTACACACACACATATATATATATTATATATTATATAATACTGATATTTGATATATGATGCATAATGATATTGGAATACAACTGCCACAGTAGCGCTATGGACATACTTGGGGGAAAGGTGAAAGGCAATCCCGAGTGTATCAAAACTTGAAGGTTTGGGATTGCTGCATTGCTTCTAGAGGAGATTTGGAAGTACTGGGGAACCCTTGTGTGTTCCTTTCTTTTTCATGTTGATCCCAGTTCCAGGGGAAGAACGTCTATTTGCATCGCCTCCGTTGACAGATCGCCTCAATATTTTATGTTGCCATTCACATTATAATATATATATATATACATATATCACCCATCGTTACATGACCATAATTTCAGATTTTCGGGGATTGGAGGCCACCTGCATTGCGAAAATCGCGCATTCCAGAGAATGCCAAGGTGCCATCGGGATAGATCCGGCTGAAAAAATGGGATCATGCCATGGCTTAAAAATAGAGGCAACAATGTATTCAAAACCCATGACATCGCATGACTTTGTTTTGTAGCACAAGCATTGTGCGTAGGAACATGGGAGGTCGTGAGCACTCGGGCCGAATGCCGAAGGTGTGAAGGCTCGAGTGCCAAATTGAAACAGGAGGAACTGTAGATACACCTGAGCCATGGCCACCACGGGATCTCCCTCCGGCCAAATGGCATCGACATCATGACTGTGATCCTCAGAACGGACCCAGGCATAATCATTTGGCGCGGGGTCAGGCATCACACCACACCAAGGATCGCCGGGTGAGTTCTACCATTAGAAAAACCCTGCTGCTGATAGGGACATTCATTAAACACTTCACTAGAAGAGAGAAACATGTACCATTTGAGTTAATTGCGTCTCCTGCCGTCCCTGTCTTCTCCTGTTGCTCTTGCCAGGTATCACGCGTAGGTTTTCGTGTCATGTTCAGTCTCGACCTGTCACCGGGTGACACCTATGTCAGACCGACATGTTCCGGATATCGCACTGAACACTCAGATGTCATTGAATTGACTCAGGTGAGAACCGCCAGCACGTCGGCTCAATGGACACATCAAGCCATCCGACGGTATGGCCCGGGTCGATCCAGACCCCACCCTGCAGATGCCAGCAGCCATATGGGCTGCTATAAGGCGGCAACTGCTGAAGAAACAGAAAGAAGGGTGGCGAGCGAGCACCCCAAGTGATGGCCCTCCGGTCGTGCAGACCGAGGGTCCTGAATGCTCCGCTGGCAAGAACCAGTTGACTGGCTGGTAATGTCCACGTCACGATGTGTTGATCGTGGTCGAGTTTGATGTGTGACCTGGTTGTGGTCATCAGCTCGTCGACTGTAGTCAGGAACTGAGCACCTACCACTAACGTGTGGTATGTGATTCTGCGGGCTTGGGGCCGCGTCTGAAAGTGCTCGGTGTCCACCTCAGTGATGTCGATCATGTGCTGGATGTTGGCGGCGCCCCATTTCTGATAAAGGGCGTCTGTAAACTCTCGAGCAGACGATTCGTGGTCGTGTGCGCCTGCACCATCGCGGGCAAACGATTGTGCCCATACCACAACATGGCGAAGATTCTGGACCTCACCATGGCCACCTCGGAATTAGGGGCGGACGACGACCAGACCATCTTTCAACAAGGAGCACAGGACTCCACAGAACTATTAGGCCACATCCATCAGATGTTGCTGGACTCCAAAGTGCAGGGGTCCCACTCAAGCGAACTGATCACGAATATCTCTGGAGACATGCTACGAGCCCTGGGCACCAGATTTCTAGCCCGATTAGGATTCAGCACCAAGCTAATCTTGCTCTTGGCACGATGGGACTCGCCGAAGGTCCTACAGCACCTCATTGGGGGAACCCTGGCAGACCTCCAACACCAGGCGGAATCACTGCACGACAGGGACACCCATCATCAGACACAACCTGACGAGGAGTTGGACCACATGAAGGCGGAGATCCAGGCTGACCTCTCGGAACTCGCACAACAGTGTCACCAACTACTCCAGCAGACCGAAGACCTGAACCCACCACCGCCGATGGTAGTCGGCGCACACTGCCACCAGCCAGACGAACACGAAGACACCACCCCAGTGTGGGAATGGTCCACACCATGCGGCTGGGCGGCTGGCAGTACGGCGAAGCCCAATTCATGAGAGCTCACAGCGGCAGCCAATTCTGCCCGCTCTGTTTCACACCCTCACCGGAAGAGGACACATCACTGGTGACAGAGGGGCACCATCAAGACCGGCAGACTCCTGAAGGCACCAGGACAGCGGAAAAAGTAGGGACCGCGCAGGTCGCCAAACGAATTCAAGAGGGAACCCATTGCAAGCACCTTCACGATCCACACAGAAGAGCTGCGTAACCACCATCTCAACACACACCGTTATCACAACGACCCCGCCGAGTCAGGGGGGGTCACGCGTGGTGTCGGTCAGGCGCACTGACCACACAACACCACACTCATCATCATGTCTTCTCACGCATCATGGTCGACCCAGCCGAGTCAGGTGGGCGACGCATAGGTCCCAAACACACTGCTTGTGCTCCTGTGTGGCACCGTGTGCGCTTGACACAGCGCGAACACACAACCGCACTATAGCTAGGCGGGTTGAACACACGGGCGTGAGTCAACACCCACCCCGCACTCTTGCACCGGCTCTACTGCTTGAATAGCGTAGAGCGCGACATGAATGACATGTCTATTGGTCTCCTTCCAACACCCCCATGACCCGTGTTTGCCCCTCGGCTGCAGTAGTTTTATGCCACTGATTAATTTAACATTTGTCGATTACAACACTCCTCCGAGCTTTTGCATTCTGGGGAAATGGAAATTCATGTAGACACAAGCTCATGAGACCTCCCTCACACTGGGCGAGACTGCCCTTGGGGAACCTCTGTGGGTATCATGACCACCAGCATTGTCACTCAGATCATGCAGTCCGGTCCAGCCGAGCTAGGGGGACCAAGAGTGCGTGCGAGCACTCCAATTAAGACATTCATGACATTGCGATGTAGTCTGGCTCATGCGGAGCTCGGGCCACCCAGCGCATGACCCATTTGCAACTTGACTTTACGGTTAACATCACGTATTTCAGTTGGTTTAAATGTGCCAGGATCCAATCACATCACCTCACTGCTGGGCAGACCTTCCTTCTCTGCATCAACATCAATTCGTAGAAATCTCGCGCCAAGAGCCATGCGGGGACTCAGCAGCGACCTGATGCAGATCGCAGAGGAGGCAGTGCTCGATTACCTGCGGGCCCGACGAGCACTATCCACAGGAGTGCTGGGGGCGATGGCCAAGAATTGGGATGAAGTCGATGCTCTCCTAGTGAAGCCTCTGGAGACTGGGCACACCATGGACAGGGTGACATACCAAGTCGCCGAAGCAGACATCCCTCTCGCCAAGGCCCAGAGACGGTATTGGAAGCCACCTCAATGGCATCTCAGACCACGGCACCAACAGCACCAAGTGCCACAACTACAAGCCAGACGAAGACACCTCCGAAAGAGCTACCACCTGCCGTCCACAAGGACCTCTTGGCCAAATACGAGGATCAGATATAGATGGCATCAGACGAGAATTCCCACAGCGGATGCTGCTGGGTTGCGAGCAGATCATCGCCCGCATGTGGTGGGAGATGCAGCACAACATGCACACACCCATTGCCATGCAGCTCCACGAACTAGCCAGTCGAGTCTTCGATGCAGCTGGAAATCCCAATCCACTGGCCCAGGATCCCGACAGAACACAATGGAGCCCGAAGGGCGTGCTGTCGCTCCTGGATGCCTTAGAAGCCATCGAGTGGGCCCTGACCCTAGTCAGGATGAGCACGGAAGCGGCAGTATGAGCATGGATCGCATGGTGGAGATGCCTAGTGCGAACCAAGACACAAAGGCTGGAACAGATCAAAGCATACTGGTTGGAGGCCAACTGGAAACTCTGCCTTGAACTGCGCCAAGGAGCCGACTTCCAGACTGTCACGCGTGCCATCATGACGGAGCAGCACGCACTCCAAGCAGCGCTACAGAAGGAGCTGCCAGCCCCCATGCCCAAGGTGAGACCACAAGCGCCCACAACACAGCCGAAGAATGAGCCATACCGCACCCACTCCGGCCAGGGCCATGGTGGACAGAAGAGATGGGCCAGTCAAGACCCACGGTGGCAGCGCCACGACAAGAAACAGGACACCCGGTCCAATCAGTCCCACGACCACAATGGTGGGACTGGCAGCTATACCCATCAGCCTAGGGACAGCTCGGGGCCTCGCAAGTCTGCGGGGTACCCGGCAAAAGAAGGCGAGTGGATCCGCCCGATCGATCCACGCACCCAATGCACGCACCCAATGCCATATGGGGCAGCCAGTGATACTGCTCAGCATTGCCGACGGCATTGGAGGGGCCAAACTGGCGCTGGACACAGTGATCAAGCATACCATGCCACATCTTGGGCTACCTAGCATGGGAGACCGAACAGGACTACATCGACCTGACCTCACACCAACATGGAGCCCAACATCGAGGCGACTTCACCCAGGACGATGTGAACGACATCGCCAAACAGATCAACCAATTCGACCCGGGCCATCAGGCCATCATCCTCATCTGTGCCAGCATATCTGGGGGACCAGACGAGGAGGGCACGGAAGTCACCATGATCGAACACTTCGCAACCTGGCAGCGGGAACTACATCCACTGCTTGGACCCAGGAAGATTGCGAAGCTCACAGAGAGCGTGATTCCCCACCGCGGAGGAGACATCCAACACCTTGCGAAGAAACTCGGGTATGGCGCCATCATCTTTGACGCTGGGGAGTTCCAACGCATCTCCAGACCCAGAGTCTGGTGGAGCACAATAGATTGGGATGGCCCCAATATCAACTCAGTGCTGGGACCGGACACCAACTGGAAGAATTTTTTCGGTGCACACCAGGTGCGCTGCCCACAGCCCATCCGAGAAGCGCAAATACCGGCAGGATGGACAGCCCCAGACTGCTGGAAGGATGGCGAGAACCTGCCGTGCCTGACGCCCCCTGCACCCACAGAATCGGGCCGGGCCGCCCCACGCTCCAGCAAGAGATGCATGGACTCCGCCACACATGGCAGATGGGCCGCAGACAAGCGCCAATACGAACCATGGCACTACTATGAGAATTTCCTCATGGTGGACGACCAGAACGAGCTCCGCATCCCGCCCATCGAGACCAAAGAATCACTCCAACACATCCCAGTGGGATACACCTCCCGGATGGCCGACAAACAGCGCCATCGAGCAGTCGCCAACAGCTGGCACGTGGGCGTAGCGGGACTCCTAATGTGGATCCTATACTACTACAGACACAGGCCACATCGGCCACAGCCCAGCGCCCAGCGCCCAGAACAGTGACACACACCAGGCTCCCAAACTTAACGACACCGGCAGATCGGTGGGGAACACCACCACCACTGGGACCCAGTCACACTTCAGTGTCGCCGGCATCGAAGTGGAGATCATGCCCGACACAGGGAGACATCGGCCAGAGCCACGCCAGAAGACGGAACGGCGGCCACAACATCATCGTCACGAAGGCCCAGACGGACCCTCAAACAGAACCAGCCAGGGAGTCCAACTCATGGCAGACCGACCATGGGAGGACACAACGCCATGGGCACACAGCCTTAGCACCCATACCCCACAGCCGGGTGGCACACTATAAGCAGTGCAACAGGGCTCCGGCCAAACCCGGGCAGGCAAACCTCGTACACAAGGTCAACATGAAACTCACACACGCACTCTCAGACAGAGTCCGACCAATAGGCGCCATCGGCCCAGGAACAGGATGGCGCCACAGTCCAGAGGGACGGGACAGTCAAAGACTCAACGGAGCATGGTTGGCAGACGCCAAGACGGGCGACACCCAACAGACACGGGCTCAACTTTGGCACGACCCGCACTCGGAGACACCATTGCCAGCCATCGCAGATGGCCAAGATCCAGACAGACACGGCCCCATTCAGAGACCAAGACAGCGGAGCCGGACGAGGGCGGCAACCGCAGGCGCCACACCAAGACACCATCAGGCTGGGACCTCCGGACTACCCCGCGGATAGCAGGACAGTCCCGATCACTCAAACGAGACCACAGAAGGACACCCCACGGCGCAACGAAGAGAGGTTGCGCACAGTGTCGGAGCACGTCAAGCACGCTCACAGACACGCTCCGGACAAGAGCAGTGAACTTCGGCCCGCGGGAGACCACCGGGGAGGATCATCAAGCATCATTCCCAATGATCAGGCATGCTCAATAGTAAAAAGAAGAGCAGACCCGTCACAGAATGAGTGCTCGCAACACATCAGTGGAACATCAACCATATTGATCATTTCACATGGTACTCAGAAGAGAGCGGTGATGGTCACACACTTGTTCAGCGAAGTCCAGCCGAGCTAGGTGGACCGAGAGTGCGCGCTAGCACTCTATCTATTTACTACCCACTTCACAGAGCAGCCCAAAGGCTGACAGCAGACGAGATAGGTCCGCCGCACAAACCAATCACACAGTTGTATTACTTTGTCATCTTGAAGATTGTGGGGACCCACCACCAACTGTTCTTCCGATTTGAGAGCATTTTGTTTGGACCAAGGTGACCGACAGATCTAGGAACGTCTAACAGCCACTTTTTCATTTCTGATTTTGGTGGGCGGTTGAGATTTACGTTGGTGACGTTGGTGGATGATTAATAACATAATAACACCTTTGAAAGGGCACCAGTATTCCTCATCCTGCAATGGAACATCCCACAAATTGCTGCACAGCGACATGGCCACCGACAGCGGCTTATCTACAACATGGATCGAGAATAGTCTGCCAAACCGTCACATCCACCTCCAGTAACGAGCCACATAGCCAGGAGTTCTCGCCGCCGCCAGCGGTACTGTCGACTACATCATCAGCACACCGAATGACCGGCACCCGACACAAAATAACGGATCTCGCACATCAGAGAGACCGTCACACCACCCGTCTTTGTGTCTCCGACCAGAGACGCGCGGGAGAACCCTCGAGCACAGCCACACCATTCAGGACAGATCGTGCCGAAGACCCGAAGACATCCAGAGTCGCGGAGCACCAGGCCATCGACTCAAGGATCAAACGGGAACCGATGAAAAGCACCGAATCTCCGAGCCGCGACCTTCCACCACAAGCAGCTGTGAAATTGTCTCCGATGAAGTGCGAGACTATGGCCAGTTCAAGTCGCACCACTATGGTCGGAACAGATCCGTAGCAGCACGCACAGCCGCTGCGACGGAGTGCGACCAACAGGCAGCGCAGCACCCAAAAAGGTGAAATAGCTCGCAATCCGGATGACACGGCGTGAGCGTGAGAGGCCGGAATGTTATGTAGCACAAGCATTGTGCGTAGGAACATGGGAGGTCGTGAGCACTCGGGCCGAATGCCGAAGGTGTGAAGGCCCGAGTGCCAAATTGAAACACCCACTACCACCCACCCTGCTGCCAGTTGCACACAGCTGCGGCGTCGTGCAGTCGGAACAGATCCGTAGCAGCACGCGCAGCCGCTGCGACGGAGTGCGACCAACAGGCAGCGCAGCATCCAAAAAAGGTGAAAGCGCAGCTCGCAATGCGGATGACACGGAGTGAGTGTAAGAGGCCGTAATGTTAAATTCGAAGACAGACCTCGCGGATCGTTGGGTCATCATGCCACCAAAACACCTGCAACTCCAGGATGATTGAAATTAAGCGGCCAAGAAATCAGTGGATGAAGAATTCACAAGGAATGTGTAGAGCACAATGCGATGTCACTGTGTGAACACGTCACTTGTAGAAAAAAAACCAATGTTACAATGTCTGGATCGTTGCAGTATTCTGTATCACCTTGTGTCACTTAGAAGAACGGGGCAGTGGAAGTTGACATCTATGGGATTGAAGTCGGTAAGTTCGGTTTTCGTGGGAGTCAAGATGGCAACCACTGTACGTAGCTCGAGGAGGCTTGCGTACTGCTTGTGGAGTCCCCAGCCAGGCAAATAATTCCAGTGCGGGGCCCGCCTGAGCGATTTTCGTGCTTGACCCTGTGGTATGTTTGGGCACAGCGAGTGGGCAGGACAAAAAAAATCATGGAAGATAAACTGGAAAGAATGCGAAAGCAGACGGTGCTGAGCTCAGCTCTGATAGTTTCGTATTTGTGCTGCAACATAGCGCATGACATAATGGGCATTTTTTTCTGAAGTTTTCACCTGTCGATCCAAAAAAAATTTCCTGACCACAGACCTCACCTTTCATCAGGAAAAATCTATGCCGAAGACAGAGATCCAGATCGAAGTTTCAAATGAAGGACGTCAACAGATGCCAACAGCCGAGTCCATCATAACATTTCAGACTGTTTTCTAGCGTGGCCTTTGTGAAACGGTCTGCTATTAGACTCACTAAACTGGGTGTGACTGAATGAGGCATTCGTATTTCATCATGTGTTTGGGGAAAAAAATCACTCTCAGGGTGTCCCCTTCCGTATTTTTTTCATCAACTTGGATGTCTACTGGCATCACATGTCCCGATATTTTCTGTTTTTTCCCGTGCGCTTGGTATCATCTGCCTTTGCTGTGACCTTGATCCAAGACTGTGAAAGGTTGAGGCAAGGGGATGACCGATTCACTGGGTAAAAGATCAAAGGGACTAACCTTGAAACCACCGAGATCCACTGAGGTTATATATTGGATAAGATTGGCGCTCTCTCGCAACCAAACCTAATGGAAGGTTCTCGATTTATAGATGATACTCGGATATTTTTGTTGTCACAAATGGCCTGTGCCATACGACTGCCCAGGTGTGCCCGTGTGTCATGTTGAACACTTACCTAGTGGACACCCAAAATGTCCCACCACATTACATATGGTTTCAAGATATCACCGCAAAGTGACACATTTTTTTCAAGCCAGCCCCTTACACGGGTCCCCAACATTATGGACATTAACCCCGCTGTGCAACCCGACAGCAGACTCCATCCTTTATCCAGATTTTCTTGTCATCACGAAAGGTAGCGTCAGCTACCTGAGTTCTCCGTGCTTCAGCACAATCATAGGGGGTATTGGGGGGCCAGCCCGTGGAAAACGTAGACTTCTCGACGTCAATGTATTAGATATCAATTATAAGGGCCCCCCCCCCTCTAAAATGGTCATGGGTTCAATTCCCACGGGTAACGCGGTCACGGTCCGCCACAGTAGAGGCACACTCTCCATGAGGGAGATGTCCCTGTAGTCCATCATAATTGGTTTGCTTCAGCCTCAATAACAGTTGCTGCAAGGGGTCTTAAAAAGGGGTTTTAAATAAACCCCTTTTCGTGCATCATTTCACGCTGCACAAGACACCGTATCATGCAGTCATGC
>Ga0126342_10017433_pt1 | contig 12420 bp, 12 predicted proteins | sample Cyp1metagenome_FD_92528 | JGI IMG/M metagenome (GOLD analysis project Ga0126342, IMG submission 92528) | Coral microbial communities from Lord Howe Island, Old Settlement Bay, Australia - Cyphastrea 1 metagenome | ecosystem: Host-associated > Invertebrates > Cnidaria > Coral ... | reverse complement strand
AATCGGCTTCGCGCCACAACGGCGTGCAACTTTTCATCTCTCATCTCCCCAGATGTCTCCGCACCCGCCGCTTTAGCGAGCCTACTTTTCAACCCTCCGGAGCCACAAAACCACGAAAAAACAAAGTGTTTCGCGACTTTCCTACCTTTCGCGCGCCCGCATCTTCTTTCTTCTGATCTTTTCTCTTCTGACTCTTCTCCCTGCTGACTGCCTTTTCATCTCTCCATATTGTCGGAAGTTTGACTTCTAAACTTTCTTCGATAAATCGTCATTAACCACTATTTACTATTGATTTTGCATAAACCTGCGGTAACATATGGTTAACCACATTAGATATCTATGTCAAAGGAACTTGGCGTTTCGTGGTATTTCGTTGTGTTCAAATCGCTGTTCACCTCGAGGCTGAAGAGCTGAAAAAGCAGGACAGTTTGCGTGTGTCCCTCAGAGGGCATCTGTGGTGTTCGAACAGCGCCATGATATGAATATAGAATATTTGTGTAATTAAGAACTGTATATATATATATATTATATTATATATTATATCATATCTATTACAAATATAACATTGTATTATCTTATTATTTATTACAAGATATGAATATGTGTATATATATATATATAATATCTACATGTTTGCGCGTTGGTTTTACTTTTTCTGTTTCTCAAATGCCATGGCCTGAGTCGCCTGCAGGCCATTGCACTGCCATGGCTGACATCTACACGGCTTTGATGAGCGTCGCACCTGGACAGGCCTCCGGGGCTTCCGGCTGTGCCGCTGTGCCAATCGTTCTTTTTTGGATGTCATTGTTTAATTAATTTATGGCAAATACGTATATCCGTATATATGTTTACAATTGTTTACATCATTGTATATATACATTATTCCCCAAACAGTGTGTCCACACTGAGGGGTTCTTACGGTAGGAGTGAAGGCCGGTGCTTGATCAGGGTGCTCCAGCTGGGCCGCGGTATTTTTCCTGTCAATTTCCGTATAAAGTGGCTCTTGTGACATGTTGTCATGCATTTCGACTGCGCAGGCTCGCACAAAGTCTGCGCCGCAGTTTTGGGGCGCGGCATTTTTCCTGTAAATTTCCATATAAAGTTGCTCTTGTGAAATGTTGATGCGCATTTCGACTGTGCAGGCTCGCGCAAGGTGAGGGCCGCGGTTTGTAGAGATCCTATAGAGATCTTGCCAACAGAGCGCTTATAGAGATCTTGTACAGAGATCTTGCAAGGAGACCTCTTGTGGAGATCTTCTACGGAGAGAGCTTTTACAGAGAGCTTGTGCAGTGTACAGAGATCTAATAAAGAGATCTTGCCAAGAGATCTCTTATAGAGATCTTGTCCAGGAGGTCTTGTACAGAGATCTTGCCACGCGATCTTGCCAACAGAGCTCTTATAGAGATCTTGTACAGAGATCTTGCCCTCACGAAGATCTTCTGTGGAGATCTCGGACAGACACCTTGTATAGATAGCCCTACACAGGGATCTTGCACAGCAGCTTCTGCAAACAACCCGTCAAGGAGATCTCGCGCACGATCTTCTACAGAGATCTTCGCAAAGGGAACTTGCAGAATCTTACCCCGTATCCCTTCTTTTCACTACTAGGGTTGCTCTTGTCCTACTAGCTTCCTCCCACTGATGCTTTGAGGCCCTTTCCGCCTTTCCTCCACCTCATCTTCCTCAACTTCATCTTCCGCATTACCATCCTCATCCTCATCCTCCTCTTCCGCAACATCACCCTCCTCCACCTCATCTTCCGCAACATTATCACCCTGAACATCATCGTCCGCAATATTTTCCCCCTCATCCTCGTCCTCCTCCTCCTCATCATCCTCATCATCGTCACCACCATCGTCATCATCATCGTCATCGTCGTCATCATCATCATCACCACCATCATCATCATCATCATCATCGTCATCGTCATCGTCATCATCGTCATCATCATCATCCGCCTCCTCCTCCACATTATCATACAGTATCCTCCCACTCCCCCCCACACTGTTTGGGGCCTCTTGCCGGGATAATACCTATATGTTTTTCTTTTATTCTTCGGAATTTTTGGAGTAGCGAAATACGGATTGTTTGGGATGATATTCAGCAATTTTTGGGATGATAGCTCACGAAAGCCAACATTTCTTTAATCACTTTTTAGCGCCCTTCAATTTTTCGGAGGGATAGGAGTTTTGACCCACGCCCATCAGGTCTTGGCACACAGAAAGTCATTTGGAGTCCAGACTTGATGGCCACTTGCGGCCTTAAATTCCCAATGTCCAGGTTCCAAAGCCAAATCATGTCAGATGACACAATGCATCCATCAAACCATTTACTGGTATGATCCATCTATGATTATCCACCTACGATTATCCATCTATGAATGATTATCCATTATAATCCATTTTAATCCATGACTAAAACCAACATATCCGATTTATGTTTGGCTCTATCTGTCGCGATCGATAACCGTCGCCGGCTCCGCGTCAGGTCAGGGTGAGTCGTTTCATGTCCCAGGCATTGCTGGCTGGTGGCTGTGTTGCCTGGGCCATGGGTGAAACTTGGGAATCAAATGTTGAATCATGGTGATTAATAGGTTGACAATCGTTATATAGGGGTTCATAGTGGGTATGAATGGTGATTCATAGGTACTGATGGTGATTAATGGTGACGAACGGTGATGAATGGAACTATCTTCTGGTGTCATCAAACATGGCTGCGACATCACCAAAGTATATAAATGGAGGTTTTGATGGGAAACTCGTGTAAAAAAGGGATATCTTCCATGTCTTCCATTGCCATGTTTGATTACTGCAGGCTATTCGTTCCAGTTGATTTTTCCACTTCTAGTATGAGATGCTTGCGAGGTTCGCAAACTAGAACCCCGACATTTGGCCAAGAGTTGGAGTTGGGGCAGGTTGAGCCAAAGATTTCTGTGTTGGATTATCTCAAGCGCATTGACAAGTACTTTGCTTGCAGCTTCCTGGCATGAAATACATCCTGGGACAAGGACCCTTTCACTTTTTCGCTCAGATTCTCAAGGGAAGGAATGGACGGAAACAGTGAAACTCTACTGCAAGTGATGCAACTGCTGACTCGATTAACGATTGAGTTTGGGGGGTTCACTAGCACAATTGTGGTATGGCAGCATGACGACATATCACCTATGGTGCGCCCAAATGAGGTGAATCCGTGCATGTTGCTGCGCTTGTGTATTTGGATCGTTTGGCCGAAAGCTCAAAGAGTTGGCGTCGCTTCATTGTTGGTCTTGGAGATTGATCACGCGGAAAAACCATGGTTGTTTGATTTTCAAGTGCACAAACGCAAGTTCAGGCCTTTGTTCGGATGGACCAGCTTGAGGTCAGCAAGAATGCAATCGATCTGAATCCATTGACGATCCACCGTTTGCTTGCAGCTGCAACTGTGACTTGGTTGGGAACGGGGAGGGGTAAGCCACTTTCCTACCGGATACAAGAGTGATATTGTAGGTCGCAAAATGTTATAAAGTGCGTTGTGCAGCTTTCCATGTGACATCTTGTGAAAAAAGACAGGGGATCTTGATTCTTGTGGGTGAAGATATGACCCTAAGTCCCCCAGCATTACGATGCAAAACTGAGGTGGTTGCAGTGAAGTTTCTTGATGACATTTACTACAAAAATGCCCGGCTTCTCAGTGTGGATGTGGTTAGACGGTTAGACAGAAAGCCACAACTGATGATGGGTGTCCAGTTTCTGGCAGGCCTACTACGCTGCCGTGTGTGGCCTAAGTTTGAAAGAAATGAATAAGTTAGAGGTGCCGGGTCATGGGAACGTTGCTTCGGAAGATTCCTCCTGATTTTAGCCGTTTTCAACTCAAGTATTTCAGGATTCATCTTGTCTTCCGCCGGCGCTTGAGGAGAGTTGAATCTCAACATCCACATCCCCACTGGTGCTTTTGGGTGATCAAACATGGCTGAAAAATCCGCCAGTTTGATGATCCCCATTCCATTGGCAGGCTAGCTTCATCTCTTTGCTGGGATGGAAATTGGCCATTTCGGTCTGGAGCTGAGATGCCCTTTATAATGCGCGAGTGATTTCCTCGTCGCATGATGTCTTGCCTAGGAGGAGGATTATGCCCTGTACTGTGAAACAGTACGCCAAGTACTTCGTTGCTGGGCGATAAAAGCGGGAGGCCGTTTGCATCACAGAATCGAAAAAGCAATGAATAAGTTGCAACTTCTGATAAGTAGGTCCTGTACTTGTCCCTGCCGTCTATAACTTTACCGCATATACACACTTACACACTTATATAATGTATATATATATATAATATACACACATCTATACACAAGATTGCCAAAACATGCCAAAACACAGTACAGTCCACCAGTCCACATGTAAAAGCAACAAGTTGCAGATTCTGAATCACAATGTCAGATGAGTGGCTTCCAGTCTGTGTGCCATCCAAGGCTGAAGATCCCGAAGGAATGAGGACCCCCAGAATGACTCACAGAATGGCGACGATTTTGACAAGAACAATGAAAGGAAGTGGACGCCCTTCGTTTCCAAGTATGGTTTGCTGTTGTCCGTTTGAACGAACCTGAATGGCAGACCCGGAAAGCTACTAAGTAACTACTAAGTGAGGTCAGTCATCGAATCGAACTTTCCGGCCGTCAGATTTCAGGTGTGCACAAGGAGAAATGCGGCTAGATAGATGGATCAATCTAGCTATCCAGGCACCTAGCTACCTAGCTCTCTAGCTGCTCTAGCTATTTAGCTAATCTAAGGTAAAAGCTAAATCTAAATCTTATTCTATTCTGATCTAATCTGTTTCTATTGAATCCTATCTATTCGCAGGCGTTGCCATATATCTATCTACACAAAAATGTATATATATATATGTACACGTATACATATATATATATATATTATGTACATATGTAATGATAACATGCATATATGCACACAACATGCATGGGGATGTCTTTCATCTTCTAATCGACTGGACTGGACGCTAGGCAAGCACACATGCTGCCCACCATGAGTACTCCCTTCAATCCATGTTTCCCCTGCGAAATGATGTGACAGGATCCGCTCTCAGGAGAGGATTTGAGCGAGAGCCAACGTCGCTTCGCTATGCGCAGTGGTTGCTTGGGGGGTCGTTTGTCAGGCAGAATGAGATCTAACATGATCTAACTCTTTTGAATCTTCAGTGAATCCCGTTTCCTCGGATCCTTGGATGAATATTTCAACACTAAGAATGAATGACCCAGACCCGGTCTGAGTGGTTTCCGATAGAGGCGTTCCCACAATGTATTCGCTGCCATGCCTTCTTGAGCCTTCGTGGCAAATAGCTGGCGTTGCTGCAGGAGATGTTGCCAGGTTCACTTTGATCATTTTTTTGTCATCTAGATGACAGCAACATTAAAAAAAACAGATAATAAAACTTAATAAACATTAATAACCATTAATGAACATTAATGAACATTAACAACCATTAATGAACATTAATGAACATTAATGAACATTAATGAACATTAATGAACATAAACATAAATAAACATCAATAATAAACATTGTAATCATTGAATACTGAAAGGATGGGGCCTTTGATTCTGACCGTTACTTTGGTGCATTCCGAGCCTCCTTGGAGAGGGAGCTTACTTTCCTGTGGCCGCCTGAGTTGTGATTCTTTGGCGTGGATGTTATGTGGTGCCTCGGATCATCTCGGATCCCATTGTTGTGCTCTGGTCAAAACTTGGCCCATCTTGGATGGTCAATCGATTAGAAGGAATTCATGCCCACACGGATTCCATTAGATGGATGACCATACCCCATGAATCCCATGTTTTGACCGTGCACATGTTCATAGGTGCAAGCTAATTCAGTGGAAGCATCTGTGCGCAGTCGACGGCAACCATGCGCACTTGCCTTGTGGCATCTTGTGGCAACCAGCAGGGTTTCTGGATCGATATATAGGTGGCGGCTGCAACCGGCGGCTGCAACCGGCGGCTGCAACCCACGTGCGTTTGTCTCAAAATGGTTGACATTTTATTCCCAATTTGTACGTAGCAAATTTTCCATGCAGAAAAGGATGACAAACCTTGGGATTTGGGGGTGCCCGTGAGTACCATACTTTTCACAGAAATCCACAATGACAAGAGCTGCAGGGCAATTCCTGCGTGGTGGCCAATTTACAGATGTTTACACTTGGGCCGAAATGGCAACGGGAATGACAGCCAACAGCATTTGTTGAGGCATGTTGATCCCTATTCGATTATCTTTGAACACCTTTGAACTCCAGAGCACTGCTGATGCAGAGCACAAAAGATCCGCGGCCAATTTTCTTCCGTGCCAGGGTTTCTAAACCAAGGATTGGTGATGGATTGCTCCGTTTACTTTGCTGATGGGCAGCATCGGAAACCAAGGATTGTCTTAGGCCATATCCAAAATGGGTACTTGGTTGTCAAAGGACTGCCTCCATGAGGCCGAGAGAATTCTTGAATCAGGTCCATGCTTGGATGCTTTTTGAAGAACAAAATGTGTCCAACTGCTATGTTTTCAGAGATGTTTCAGTGAAATTCCTCAAAAACATGATTCCGCTTGCAGCAGAATGGTCTGTACCTTTGCCTTCCAGCGGTTTGTGGCTTCAGCTATGGGTGAGATGTCCACCATGCGACCTTTGAACCGTCAATCCCCCAAGGCCAAGGCCGGCGCCTCGGGCGCCTCGGGCGCCTCGGGCGCCTCGGGCGCCTCGGGCGCCCAGTCCCGAATGAATTTGGCCTTTCCTCTGCGTGCCTTAGTCGAGAGGATCAACGTCAATGATGACCCTGCCTGGGCTGCCTGTATGAGCCCTGACATCATTCGAGCTGAGCGTGCGGAGCGATCGGCCAGAGAGACTGCCAGGGAGATCCCGAGGGAGATCCCAAGGGAGATCCCGACGAGGGAGGAATTGCCCAGGTTGCTGGGGGCCAGGCTGGGCGGTCACAAAAAGTCATGACTTTGTAAGCGCCAGAGGTAAACCCTCACTTTGTTTCTGAAGGATTGCTCGGGCGAAGATATCTACTGTTTTTTGGCGTTTAGAGTGTCGAAATTGCATGATGAGTTGAGGCCAAAGAGCTTGCAGGCCCATAGTTTCCTGTGACGATTGAAAAAATAAAGCTCCACATGTTGACGTGTCTACACAAGAACGGAAGTGGTTGGGTAGGATTCACGTTTTGAAACTTGGTCGGCCTCTGCTTGCATCAAATGTGGACGTGCCATCATTATTTTAGCCCTTAGTTTGGCAACCCTTTCAGGTCATCAATTTTGGAGGTGCCGGCGGAGCATCAGACCTCCGTGGGCTGTTGTGGTCATTTGCAGCTCACTGGAAGAGTTTGGGAGCTCTCTCAGGCCCCCAACGTTTGCGGCGCACGGAAGACATGTTCAAGACCATGTCACGTGAGGTTACGTTGGGGTTCTCTGAATTTTCGGAAACCTCAGGTTTATCAGATGTATCATCATGTTCCTTTTTACTTACATTTATTTACTAATTATTTATGTTGAGTATCCACAGATATTCCGTGGTGTTCCCCATTTTGAGGCACGTGTGCTGCGAAGCCGCGCCTGGCTGGGAATCAAACATGATCATCCTTTGATAATCTGTGAGAATCCCGCTCTATCCATTTTGGTTATCCAAAATGGATCAATCCATGCTTCTGCTTCTCACTGCGGTGAGCAGTTTCCAGCCTCGCTGCCTTCTTGGCAGGATGCCAAAGGATGCCGAGACGTACAACGTGCCATCGAAGAAGCTGCGGATGATGTGACACGATCGCGCTTGGTGACAGAGCTTGCTGGGCACGTGCTAGATGCTATGCGATGTCCGCACGCGAACCACGTCCTTCAGAAGTGCATCACTTGTTCCAGGCCAGGGAAAAGTGATGTAAATTACAATGTAAATGATGGTGTCTGAAGAGGCGGAGCTGAAGCCATTGGAGTCTTCGCCAACCGTTAATCCTGAGGCCTCACGATTGCCAGTTCATCGTTGATGAGATTATGGCTTGTCATGGTTTTGCGGAGCTGGTTGGAGCCTGAAGGGGTTAGATTCTTACAATGTTACAATGCATCAAGTAGGGCCGCCAGGACAACGGAAGTATGTTGCGAAGCTGGTGCAGGCTTTCGTCTGCTTGTAGAATCAGGTGTGTCCTTTGGTTTAGAAAATCTGCTGCATTTTGCCATGTCGGCCTTCAGTGTATCTTTTTTTTGCAGCCGCACGTGCCTTCAGCGAGTGCAGCATGATGCAGTTGAAAACCAAGGCTGCTCGTCACAAGTTTGGGTGCCGCATCATTCAGAGGCGCGTTTGTGGCAGGACAGAAACATGAGTGAAAGAATCGTAAACAGAACAGGTTCCACAGGTTCCCAAGACATCCTAAGACCCCAAGGTCTTTGGAAACTCAGCCAGTGCCCATGCCATCTGCCCAGGCTTGTTGAGCAGTGTCCACAGCAGGTCGAAGGGATGGCTTCGGCGATTCTATCGGACGTCAGCAGCATTGCCAGACATCCCTACGGCAACTATGCCGCTGGGCGAAAAAAGCGAAACGGCATGGAGGATGCGGCGAAAAGCGTTGCAGTGTGACCTTGCTGATGTTTTCCCCTGGTTGTATTCACTAGTGTCAACTGCTATTCGAACGAAAATCTGGGCTGTTTGCCTGGGATTGGGCCATTTCAGCGGCGATTGATCACTCTTCCCCTGAATCAGCCAGGGTTTATTGATCGCTCCCGGCATGCCATTCGCATGCCGACTGAAGGTCCTACAGAATTTGCTGGAGCATGGAAACCCGTCTCAACGGGGCCGGCTGGCTGAGGCTCCCTAAACAGCTGGTTGAAAACGAGCAAGCCAATCATGCCAGGATTTCTGCGTCATCCCTTGATTTTCGAGATTTAGTCAAAACATGTCAAAACTGTCAAAACCCCTAGATGGGCGATCGAGCCAGTGGATTTGTCGGAAGAGCTGTCCATGGCAAAAGCAAAAAAAGAACAATTAGGGCTATGACTCTGACTCAAGATTTCTTTCCTTCAAAGTTGGAGTTAAATAAAATTGGATTATTAAGATGTCTCAAAATGAGTAGGGTCAAATGCTATAAATGACCAGCCGCGGGTCCATTGGTACCGCTTCCAGGAGCTCAGGTTGAATGTGGCTCCCATCTGCCAGGCTAGATTCGATGCTATCGACTTCATCCATTCGTTGCTGTTTTGTGGGTACCCCAAATTGGATAGGTCCAATCCTCCCCCAGGTTTCTACTGCCCACTGCATTTCCGTTGGTTCCTCCACGCGAAACGGATGAACAAATTGCCTGGAGGATTCCTTTGGAAGCGCCGTTGTGGCAAGCGCCTTGTTGGGGTACCCCAGTGAAAGTCGCAGAGGAGGCCGTGCGGATTGTTTTTTTCGCCCCAAGGACCAAGCTGTCTCACGAGGACACGATGTCCTTGGCTAAAGCTATAGTTCAGGACTGGATGTGTTGGATGTGCTGGATGTGCTATCATAGGTGTATGCTGAGTGCAAGGCGGTCAGAGTCAGATTTACCCCAAGGAAGATGGGCTGCTGACTTTCATGGCCTGATTCTCAGAGATCTTTGGCAGTGCTCAAGGTCCAGTGACTCCCTGATGCCAAGGCGCACGCTCGCCATGGACATGCGGCAGTGCGGCTGATTCTTCAGGCGTGGCGCCTGTTCCTGCTCGCTAACAGATGGCCACAGATGGCGCCAATCCTGCTAGGCACTTGATGGCCCCAACCGCGCGAAAGCCCGAGGCAAGATCGGATTCAGCATCAATTCCAAAGCCATTGACTGCAACTTTTGATGCTTGTTCAGATGTTTGTCTTCATTTGAGTTCCTTGCAATATTGTTTGTTTTCCAATCAATCTAAAGACAATGGTCAAGGCTTTTCAGTTTTGTGAAGTTCCAAATGTCAGAATTACAATATTGACTAAAAACAGCCACATTTTATTCGTGTTGGAATAGAATAATATTTTGTTGCCGTTACGGACTTTGTTGTCGTTTTTTTCCTAGAATGGTTGCCTGAGTACCTGGTTTGGCAGAGATTGCGTTCATGAGGCAGAGGAATGGGTTGTGCTAGAGGCATCTTCATCTGCCTTGCCTAAAAGATGCGCAGCATACTTTCTACATCTCTTCCCTTACTTTGTAGATCGTTTTCTAGATTACCAGCATTGAACAGTTGAGAGATCATGACGGTGTCACGCGTGCTGAATCCGTGAGACTTGCTCTGTGCTGAACTGCCATCCCTCAAAGTTTCAAGGCAGGGATGAGTGAGCGCCATTCGCCACCGGAAGAGTATGCGGTTGTTTGGCATGTCCCTTGTTAGGTATGGCAGAGTAGTTGCCGGCTGGATCGAAGCAGAGGGCAGGAAGGCAGGAGCATTCCTCAGGGAAGCGTTGTCACTGGGAGCCGTTGTCCAAGTAGTTTAGCACATGCGCAACCATCATGTTAGTGCCATCTAGCGATGGCGGTTTGTCCCTTATTGACGGCCACTTTCTATCATTTTGTATCATTTTGTCATGAATGTCAATGAATGTCCAAGATTGTGACATATGATGATTCTCTGTAGATGTCTGGGTTCGAATCATTTCACTTGCGAAGGCCCACTCCAGGGCCGCTTGAGGCAAGGTCTCCGACAGTGGTTGAAGGGCTTGGTGACGACAGCAGAACAAGAACACGACAATTCAATCCATGGAGCCTATTCAGTCAATCCCAATGCGTCAGTCATATAGACAAATGAATATGATTGAATATGATGAATATATGATTGAATATGATGAATATATATATAGGTAGGTTGATAGATCTAAAGTGTTTTGTGGAAGTGCAGCAGCCGGAGACATGCCTGATGGCGCCTCTGCGCCAGGCTGCAAGGCGGCCTTAAATGCCCCACCAATGCAGGCACCTTGACTTAGCAAAAGGTCGCTTGGAGGATGTTTTCAACAATAAAACCTTCAACAGGTCGCACTTCGCAGATAGCCGATGACGACCTGCCCCAGGGGAACTCAAAAGTGGGCGATCTGTGTGGCGACCCGGCAAGCTGCGTAGCCTGTTGGGGATGTGGTGACAGGTCCTCGGTTAAGTTTGAGCTTGAGAAAGCGCCGACCCCAAGGTCGCCGATGTGTCTAGGTTCAAGGCAAGCTCAAGGGTTCGCCAAAGATCAGCATGGCAGATCTGCAAAATCAAGGCAGGTTGATGAATTGCCCAGATTTTCCAGGTGTTGAACTCGGCTGACTGCTCGCTGTCCGGGCTCCCAAACGATGCCATTGCTAGAACCCCAAGAGAACCATAAGTCGATGCTTCGCTGAAAGCCTTTGAGGCGAAAATGTGTTGATTTCTGATTATATTGTACAGACTTGTCACTTTGATCCCGCGCCTGCAATCCTCAAGCGGATGCAGCGAAGCGCGAGCCGCGCGACCTTGCGCGCATGGCATTGGTCTGCCTCCCTGCGCATCTCTTCCAATAGACGTTGGCCCTTTGAACTTGGAAGGAATTTCAGTCGCACTTCGGAAGTGTTGGTTTTGTTTTCGCAGAATCCAATATTCCACATGATTCCACCAAGAAATTACTTGTGTATGGTGTGACTATCACTCAGCTTCAACGGTCAACTTGCACTAGTGTTGCTGATGGGTGACTCTAGTCGAATTCGGACGGCAGACAGCTGCGATTGTGTGGCTTGCTGTTGTCTTCGGAAGCAACCGCCCATCACTTCCTGGGTGGTAATAGCTGTGTTTTTGATCCAGTGATCGACATCGGGTTTGTCTGAAAACAAGGTATGCCATATACCGTACACCCCAAGAACGACAGATTTTGGGAAGATAATTAGCTTTTTTTTTTTGGGGGGGGATACCATATTTTCAAACAAACTCTTGAAGACCATAAAGAAGATGTGTGAATCAATTGTCTCTGCTTCCGTGGCGTATAGTGGTTGCATTGTACTGACACAAAGTCAGCTGGTTTTTTTTGCGCCAACGAAGTGTTGACGTTTCTGGCACGGGGCCCAGCAGGAGCAAAGCATTGCTGGAGTCGTAGGGAGCCGCCAAGTGAAAATGAAGTGTCTCGAAGTCGTTCAGTACTGGTTGGTGGTTTCAAAATTTCAATATGTTTCAAATATTTATTGTTTTTCAACCATACTTGGGATGATTGGTTGATATGAGGAGAATATTTTTGGATGGAGGGCTAATTATTTTAGGTTTTTTTTTTTTTTTTATCAGGTTTAGGAATTATTTTTGGATTCCTGCTTCTCTGCTTGCCTGCTTTTCCTGCTTCTCTGCTTTCCTGCTTTTCCTGCCTTTTCTGCTTTTCTGCTTTTTTGCTTTTCTGCTTCTCCTGCTTCTCTGCTTCTCTGCTTTTCTGCTTTTTTGCTTTTCTGTTTTTCCTGTTTCTTTGCTTCTCTGCTTTTCCTGCTTTT
>Ga0126342_10017432_pt1 | contig 12421 bp, 12 predicted proteins | sample Cyp1metagenome_FD_92528 | JGI IMG/M metagenome (GOLD analysis project Ga0126342, IMG submission 92528) | Coral microbial communities from Lord Howe Island, Old Settlement Bay, Australia - Cyphastrea 1 metagenome | ecosystem: Host-associated > Invertebrates > Cnidaria > Coral ... | reverse complement strand
CGTCAGGGGTCGTCAGGGGTCGTCAGCAGTCGTCAGGAGTCGGCAGCAGTCGTCAGGAGTCGTCAGCGATCGAGGTCGTCAGAGTCGTCAGGAGTCGTCAGGAGTCGTCAGCTGAAATTGGACAACTGTTGTTGCCATCTCTGGATACATATTACATATATCTATATATATTGGAAAGATATGGAAAGCTGGGACGTTCACCTACCCATAAACCATCCCATTTACCCGTATTGGTTATTTAACATAGCCATGGAAAATCACCATTTTTTATAGGTACATCATCTACAACTGGGTCATGGCTTCCATAGCAAACTGTTACATAACCAGAGGCTGCTGCCTTGCTGAATGCCACCGACGGTGTCCTTGGTGAATGGTCGCAGTTACTAATGGTTTTCACCAGCAAATAGGTAATAACTATTTTTGTATTGTTGCTTTGGAACATGAATTTTATTTTTCCCATCATATTGGGAATGGCATCATCCTAACTGACTTTCACTCCATCATTTTTCAGAGGGGTAGCTTGAAACCACCAACCCATCTGGTTATTTAACATATAGCTATGGAAAATCACCATTTTTCATAGGTAAACCATCTATTTCTATGGGGATTTCACTTCACTTCGACGCGTTGACGTGCCCATTTTCCCCTACGAAACGTGGGGTGTTTCGATGATCGAATTCGGAGGGTTGGTTTCTGGTCGGAGGAGTTTCGGTTGTTTAACTGTCAACCAAACTTCCGAAAAAATGTATTGAAATAACTGGTGAATATATAATATATGTGAAGATGTAATTTCTGAAAATGTTGAACATCATTCTGAATATCAAGTATTGATGTTCAACATTTTTCACTGGTTGGTGGTTTCGGAACATGATTTTTGTGACTTTCCATAGATTGGGAATTCCATCATCCCAACTGACGAACTCATTTTTTTAAGAGGGGTAGGTATACCACCAACCAGATATTGAAATAACTTGAAACAGAACGCACAATCAGTTCCCCTGACATAAATTCATATCTTTGAAACAATATCTTTTTAGATGCACCAAAGAACATATTTTGAAAAAAAATAAAACAGAACTTGAGTTGAGGGGAAATATCACGTGAATGAATCTTATTGGATGACCAAACCAAACGATGCTTGATCATTCTGTCATTTACTTATTTCAACCAATCTAGGCGAGATCACTATTTCAGATGGATCATCATTGGTTTACTCCTAAAGTACCATGGCTAAAACATGCTAACCCATCAATATCCCAGTTATTTGGGTTTCACATTATACAATGTGGGGCCCCCTAGTTATACGTTGGTTTAGATTCGCCCCAGTAACTATAGCTATAAGTACCATAAACCATAGAGAAATTGGAGTGATTAGTTAGCCCCAACTTAGCTATCGAACGGGGGCCTCACATTTTATCATTGATATATCCGATCATCTTCCCAAGTCCCATGGGTCCCATCAGCAAATTCTCATAGGCCGAAGCTTCGCACGCGAAGACGGATTCCATGACGGCCCGGGCCCCCCGGCAGGGTCGAAACCGGGGGTGTCTGATTGGGGTCTGATTGGTACATAAAAAGAGTACCAAAGCATAAAAATAAGGCTACTCTTGTTGGGTGGTATGCATCTATAGTATTCTATAGTCATATGATCTTAATGTCATATATAATTACATAAGACATTATAATTGCATATCATGCAAATCATGAGTTTGTTGGTGCAATAGAATTCGGCAACAAAAATCCTACATTTCGTGATGATCAAAGGAACTCTCGTTTGAAAACATCCGACGTTGGGACCAGGTCATGTCATACTTTTTCGTAGCACGTCGGTAGAAAAATAGTCGTGACTCGCCAAGGGGGATCTATGTGTTGTTTTTTCTTTTTCGGGCGCGATGTGGAAAACTATAGTCAACAATTGATACCCTCTGGTAATTTAACATAGCTATTGAAAATGGCCATAGAAATAGTTGGCATTTACCCATGGAAAACATTGGCATTTTCAATAGCTATGTAAACGTTTACCGGAGGGTGCTGGTACACTGCTGTAGTCAGAGGTTGGTGTTTTGATTTAAGTGCCGAAAAATAATTACCCATGACGGATCCATGGTGCTGGTAGCTATGCTAACATGAATGGAGTATATTGATGGGATCCATGTTACAATATATAGCAGCACCATGGATCCTATGAGATAGTTCGTAATGTGTTAAAGCATGTTTTAGTTTTTCTTCCCTACTAGTAAGTTGGACCCTCACACGTCACGGTACACGTCATCTATGAAAATCTATGACATAATGCCCAAAAATGTCCAAAAATCATAAGGCATGCGAAGAACAACTTAATTCAGTAGGGTAATGTTCAGTTATAACTATATAGAATAAACTAACCTATACTGTTACGAAGGAGGATGAACCGCCAAGTAGCAACACACATTCAAAACCCCGAGACTAAAGCATGTAAAGGCCATTTATTAGGCCATTTATTTATGACATGCTCGGAACAACAAAAGACACATCATATATTTGGGGTGCCACCTGAAAACATGGAAATTTTGGCAGCGTCGCATGGGTATGTCGCCAAATTTCAAGATGTTCTTTAAAGCCAAGGCGTTTTTGTTCACGACAACATGTTTTGTGGCTGGAAGATATACATCGCAGGGATTGGAATGATAGTTCTGATAGTCGAATAGAGAGCATGTTGAGAGAGACCACACTTTCAGAGATCTAATGATTTGTTGTTGCGGGCATTGCAGGGCATGGGGCCCAGCAGTTTGCGTGTAAAAGTCTCAAACCATTCATACCAATTTTATGGAGATAAACATTCGTTGTGATATCCGTTGAACTTTCACAAGGATGTTTCTGGAGTATTGTTTTGCGCCAGACTAAGACTTCCAGACGATATGTGATTTCCCAAAAATTGGCAATCATTTTATGTCTTTCATGGTTCTCCATGAATTTAGTGTCCCAAATTTACCCTCTGGTAAACTAACATAACTATGGAAAATCACAATTATTTGTGGGTAAATCAAGCTATAAATGGATATAAATGGTCATTTTCAATAGCTATGTTAGTTTACCAGAGGGTAGGTTCCCAATTCCTTCTTCCTCATGTTGTTTTTGTCAACCGCCAAGGAGGCTGACGCCGAATCCGAAGCGGGGAAGAAGGAGAAACCCAAGAAGAAAGGCGGCCGAATTGTTGTCAAAAAAGAAACTGGGAATTGTTGACTAGAAATGGAGGTTTAAGCATCATCAAATGGGGATATATTCATTACTAATCATTACTACATTACTTAGTAACCCTCGACCCAGAAAACTCAGGCGAAAAGTGGACCTGGAATGAGTCTTTGAAGCAACCGAATGATGGGAACTCCAAGCATCGTGTTTTGTTTTCGAACGCAGTTGTACTGAGATCAACGAATTGGATGATGGTGGATTTTCATCTATCATTTATAACTTGCATGAAGATCGGGAGCCTTGTGTAACGTTTCTGGATGAATTGTGGTAAGTCACCTGCATTGTAAGTCGCCTGAATTCGAGTCACAAAATGGACATGATTCCATGATGCAATTTTCTGGAATAGTTTCCCTTACTATTCCCACCATTTTTATTGATATCCATGATGTTGAAGCAGTTTCTGGGAATTTCAGCGCACCGGATTTCGAGAATTCTCCCAGCACGTGGCCATCGACCAGGTGTCGCATCTTAGTAGATGATTGGTATGATTGTTTCATTCCATAAATGGGGTAACTTAAATTACCAGAGGCTATATCATGCTATATCCCATTCATAATCCGTTAAATCACATTTTGAAGTCCCAGTAAATCACCATTGAATCACTACAAAATGTCCAACATCAATGGGGTATATTGATGGGATCCATGTTACCATCGATGCCATAAACCATCCCAAGTAATCACCATAAGTTGCAACAACCCATCTCCAAATGCTGCAGGTTTCCACATCCATCATGTTCCACTGCTCAATTTCTTGGTTCAAATCGTTTTTTGTAGTTTCAACATGTTTCAACATTGCATGTAACTCTAAGATTTTGGGACCCAGGCCGCTCGCAAAAAAATCGTTGTGCCAGGGAAAAAGAAGACTGGCAGCGGCGAGGGAGCAGAAGAAATGGGTGTCCTGCCTGACTTAGGACCTCAAAACCATAAAAAGGGCAGTAACGGGCACCATGGTTCTGATGGGGTGAATAGGGTGTTATTGCTTGGTTCTGATGGGGATACACTGGGATTTTTGGTGGGAAAAAACACCGATCCATTGGTGAATCATCACTTTCGGTCGAGGATTTTTGATTGCCATTTGTGGTTTGGCACAACTTTCAGACGCGCTAAAATGGGTTTGGGAGATGTGTTTCTAATCAACCAGAGGCTCACAACTCCTCCACTGTCTACCACTTATAGATGTCAATGTGTTTTTTTCCTATTCAAACCTCCATTTACAGGGGATCTTCGATTGCCCGCTTTCCCCTATGAAAAAGCTATGAAAAATCCAGAATGCAGTTGTCGGAAAACCTCACGATGCTAAAAATAGCACCAGGGGGAGTACACCATAGAGGGAACTGCCTGATTTTCCATCGTTTTCCCACGGTTTTCCTGTGGTTTTCCTATGGTTTTCCCATGGTTTTCCATGGTTTTCCCATGGTTTTCCATCGTTTTCCATCGTTTTCTCATGGTTTTCCCATGGTTTTCCTATGCTTTCCGTGGCTTTTTTCCCACCTTCCTTCGTGCCAAACCCCCGTCTCCGTTCCGGACCGAAGTTTCGAGGTCAGACGGGCGAGAGCTTTCACAGCATGGCGAGCGCCACCAGTGCCGCCTCGCAAGCCTCGGCCCTGACCGCCGCCTGGCAGCGAGGGGAATGGTCAGCATGGAAAAACTTATGGAGGTTAATCAATATACATTAATATCATAAATTTAGGTGTATATATATATATAACTGGTTGGTGGTTTGATACATGTTTTATTTTTCCATATATTGGGAATAATAATCCTAACTGACTAATATTTTTCAGGGTTGAAACCACCAACCAGTATTATATATAATATATAATATAATAATTCATTTAATTTACACATACTTATGAATTTTATAGAATTTTTTAATGGTTCATTCGGGGAGTCCAGCATCATTTATAGGGCATTTAACACAACGTAACGATCATTAAGAGGGAATTGGACCATAATTTATAGGGAAATTAATTCAGCATCATGTCCGAGGGTTTCTTCACCCAAGTTCAAACATTACCAGAATGCGTTGGAAAATGTTGTAGGAAAGCAGCAGATTTCAAGGTAAAAAAACAACAGTTTTGCCCTGCCCGCTGAGGATGAGAGTGAGGCAGATTCGCCCAAGGCGAAGAAAAAACCCAAGGTCTGGGGACCCGGACCCGAAGCGCGGTCTGGAGAGTTTTCTGGGTTTATCATGGTATCAGTGGGGGTTTGAGCAGAAAAATGTTGATGAAATCTCGATTTCATCAATTTCATCATTACATAAGATCATTACTTATATAGGGTTTATAACATTACCATAAGCAACAAACTATATAAAAAATCATGCAGAACTTTTAGGATTTTTGTGTTGTTCTTTGGATTGTCGCATCGCTACAGAATTGATTTTGTGGGTAATCCCCTTCACCCTCGTCGATATACATGGGCAATTGCCTATTGACCACGTCAATGGAAAAAAAAAAACTCACCTATGGTTAATAGAGGTATTCACCAAATTTGGTTAATAAAAAGGTATTTAACTATAGGTTGACTATTAACCTATATAAATTTGGATGCGTTAGATGGTAGTCTTAGTGGGAAAATCATCGAACTGAACGGTGGATTTCGTAGCCTTGTTTTCGATTCATCGTCCAATTGTGGTGTCGGTGAAAATTGGGTGGTTCTCCGGCCCCCTACTTGGTGGTTCATCCCACGAATCGTAAGTGGGTTAGTTCACCCTGGTTTTGCTATGGGATAAGTAGGGGCAATGTCCACTTATAACATCTTATAAATATATAGGGTGAACTAACCCACTTACGATTCGTGGGATGAAACACCAAGTAACCCTACTGTCGGTCAGCATCTCCTCATGATGTTTGGCTCCAATGCTGGAAGATGTGCAGCACCGCATGGAAAACTAGCACTATCGAGAGATGGGCCATCGGTTGACAGTTCAGGGAGCACGTCATGCAAGAGCCAGGAAAGGAGAACTGCACAACAATGACTGTCTGTGCAACTAACCACCTTTTTTTGTGACTTGAAAGTCAAAGCAATATCGAACAGGTTAATTAGTTAGACTTATGTTTAGTTCATTCTAGTTTATTTTAGTTTAGCCTCTTCTAGTTTCGCTTAGGTATGTCATGCCCACCCCAGATTTCTAACCCCCTTTTTTTCCCTGGGGAATTATTAGTCCCAAGTTTACATTATCTCCAAGGAATTCATAGGGATTAATAATCTGAATAGGAATGGTTATTACTGTAATCTACTTAATCTAGTAGTTGTAACTAATCCATACTAATCCCAATTAACCTAGATAGTTGGGATTAACTAACCGAACTAGTTCGTGACCCAACTAAGCCAACTGGATTTGTTTATCGCAACTATCTCTACGATGTGGGCCCCCCCCCAGTTATGTTTGTTGGTTTATAAGCACCAGTAACCATAGTTGTAAGTAATGTCAACCCCGGATTAATAAACCGTGGTTTATTAATTAGGGGGGTACTCCTCCAGTAGTCATTATCTGATACTTAAATGGTACCCTCCCAATTAAACAGCCTAGGGGTTTATTAATCCAGGGTTGACATTAATTACCATAAACCATAGTGAAATTGGAGTCATAAACCAACTTAGCTATCGAACGGGGGCCTCACATTGTACAGGTTCGCCAGGCCCCCGGGAGCCTCGCTCTGCCATGGATGCCGTCGATGCCGCGCTGCTGCGCTGGGCCAAGGGCCGGGGCATTGTGACCCACCCAGGACGTCGTAACGTTGGACGTCGACCATGGATCCGGATGGGAAAAGATCGCCGCACGAAACAAATAGGAATACCCGGCCTGGTAAACATACAAATAGAAAATTGCCATAGAAATAGTTGATTATTGATCTACCCAGCTTTAAAATGGTGATTTTCCATAGTTATGTAAACGTTTACCAGAGGGTATGGTATGGATCTCTCATGGGATAATAGGGATAATCTTATGGATATTCAGCAAGAAAGAACATACCTACAAATAGCTAGCGTGTTGTTTAAGGATATCGTGTATGATTACACATTAACAACCAAAATGCTACTAAAATGAGTGTTAATGGATAGGGATAATGGGATACATATCCAACAAACATAAGGATAATGAGTGTTTTTGAATCATGAACATCTAGACATTAATTAGAGTTTTGTAATTAGCAAAAACAGTGCCATTTCTTGGATATACTGGGATAATGTGATATCTATCTACCTTATGATTTTTGGGTGTCTGAAAATGGTGTATACCACCCAAATGGCTGTAACAAGTTTTATTGGGCAAACTATGATAAACCACCACAATTTGGGGATACCCTATTTTCAGAACAAGCCAAATCATTTTTTTGTCTAGGTAGGATCTTGAAAATTGGGGTACCCTTTGCCACCATTGATTTTCCCGTGAAAAATCTGGGATGATTTTGGGGTGCAATTTTATGACATCCTAAGATCCGTGTGTACTAACGTATCATAAAGCCCTGTTTGGTTGGCGGTTTGGAACATTTTTTATTTTCCATATATTGGGAATAATAACCCCAACTGATGAGCATATTTTTCAGATGGGTTGAAACCACCAACCAGCTATGAACTCTTCTGAATGGTGCTTATGAAGCCACCAAATGTTGGGAAGGTAGCTAGATAGGCACCCTTAGATTCCATTCCATTCCATCGATCACCCCGTCGGGCGAAATTTCGGTCAGAAACAGTTGAAAAGAGAGATCGCCCGTGTGCCGTTCGGTGGCGGTGGAAACAAAAAGAATGTTGAACTAATCATAACAGGTTGATTGTTCATGATCAGTTCAACGATGCTAATAGTACATAATAATGACATAATATAGTACTAATTAACAACAATAGCACTCATAATAACAATAATAATAATAATAATATATTCACATGTATATTATATGTACTCATCTTCTATCCCTCTGGCTGACTCGGTACCCAGGTTTCTGGACCTACGTAAGGTGCTGCCACTCGTTGGTTTTACCATCAGCCCAACTTAGTGATACGTTTTTTATAAACCAACAACTGGTTGGTGGTTTCAAACATGTTTTATTTTCCATAATATATGGGATAACCCTTCCCATTGACTAATATTTTTCAAGATGGCTGAAACCACCAACCAGACAAACAGTGACCTGTTTGTTGGTTTATAACCACCATCAGTTCGCGAGATTTTGACAAATTGCTTAGGCAAATACACCAACTTGGCGATTCCAAAGTGGAGCACAGAGCAATGTATACCCATGACTGTTGCGATGTTCTCTTTTTGTATGATTTAATCAAAAAATATTAGAACCTGCCAAAATCTAAAATGGGAAAACCATTGAAAAGTATCGAAATTTATGTTCATATATATGGACTAATCTAGGAACATCTTGAAATTATTGAAAAATCTCTCTGTCAGCTGTTCCTCAGGACTAGCCTTCTACACTCCCACAGCCACAGGTCGTGGTGTTCGTTCCTTGGTGATGGAACACAGCTTGGAATGGTTCATCATAAATCACCGCTATTTATCACAGAAATGATCATGGTAAACAAATAGGTAAAGGTAATAGCACCCCTGGATTTTCATTGGATTATTATTATAGTAATCAATAGTAATGACAAATCGTAAATAATAATACAATGATAATCCAATACCATTACCAAGTAGTTGACTTATAGTAATATTTTCCACCTATAGTAATCATCTATAGTCATGTCATTCGTTGACAATACCATTGCCTATGGGTGAACAACCATAGGTGATCAGTCCACTTGATGTGTTTCATAATCTATCATTGTGATTGTAAAGAAATATACAATCCCAAGATTCATAAATTACAGTAATACATAGTCTTTAGTTATTATAGAATCTATAGTTATAATCTACAGCTATAATTTATTGTTATGATTATGATATAGTTATAATATGCCATCGTATTCATAAATTGATAATCTTTAGTCATCAAAGAATCCCAATAATTCATGTTTATCATGGCTACTGCATTGAGGAAACATTATATATAATAACTTAACTATATGATGAAAGACCAATACAATCACTATATAATCACTGCATGGAGGAAATTGGTTTCGCAACAAGTCACCATTAAAATGAAGACTGGGTCAAAGTTCACCCCAAAATACAACGCCCCAACAGTGCAAGGATCAGATAGGTGCAAGGAACATTTTGGAACTGCTAGTTGCTTAAGGGCCTTCAACAATCTACGAGGAACATTAGTCACTATAAGGTTTTCATATGTTTCGAACATGTTTGTACGTTATGTTTTCATTCCACCCTTTCGTCACACTTTCCACCTTGAGTGTGTTTGGTTCAAACTAAGTTCGTTCTGGGTTGCCGACTGGGCCGACAAATAAGTTAATTAAATAAAGTAGCTTTGTCATAGGTTCTCATGCAGCAACAGCTTGAACACCATCCTGATCCACCCAAGGCGCTCTGGAGAATGTGGATCCAGACGAACTTCTTTGTTTGGTGCCATTAGAGGCGTGCCCCATATTCCAACCATCCAACCCCTGTGTGCAAGAAATGGTTCAAATGATATACCATGGTTCAAAGCTACAAATCATGGTACATCATGGTATATCATGGTAGATCTGGAGCTGTGGAGAACCACTTTTTGAAAAAAAAACATCTGAGTTCATCCAAACTTCCCTTACCCTGTGCTGGCAGGCCTGCTGTGGACATGATCTTTGGCTGCCGGAGACGGAGGCGACTTGGCAGTTGAAAACTTGGAAAGGATTGTGGTTTCAAGGATGTTGAATGATGGTTAGAATAGGGGGGAACCATCTCCAACATTCAGAAAATTTATGAAAATTTGAGGCCCTGAGAGATCATGAGATTCTACCGATTTTCTTCCTAGGCCATGCCGATAGTTTCTGGCCGTCCCATTTCCGCAGGTATCAATGGATTGGTGTCAGGGAAAGCTCATAAAGAAAAGCATAGGAAACTTCGATATTTCAATAGATATCAACGTATTTCATGGAAAAACCATGGAACACCCATGTTTCATGAGGAAAAACATGGAAAACCCATGGAAAAAAAAATGTTTCATGAGAAAAAACATGGAAAACCTATGGAAAGGCCATGGTTTCAACCTGAAAAACACATGGTTTCAACCAATCCATGCATCGCACGGTGACGCCACGAAAGGTTGATCCATCGGTGGCCTCTTTGGTGAGCACGCTGCGTGCCTGCTTCGGGCGCGGGGTGCTGAGCCGCTGGGTCAGAAGTTACCATCTTGCCATCTGGTAATTTAACATAGCCATGGAAGATCACCATTTTTAATAGGTAAACCATCTATAAATGGGCCATTTTCCATGGCTATGTTAAATAAGCAGAGGGTAACTGAAGGTTGTTTCTTTTGTATTTTGTTCAGAGTAAAGTTTTGAATAGGGTTTCCCATCTTCAGTTAATCCAATTACTGGTTGGTGGTTTGGAACCATGGAATTTCATAACTTTCCATTCAGTTGGGAATTTCATCATCCCAACTGACGAACTCCATCACTTTTCAGAGGGGTAGGTATACCACCAACCAGACCAGTTCTAGTTGCTAGTTGCTACGCACGCACGTTCTAGTTGACTAGTTACTATTACTAGGTAATTATACTTATTTATAGTCTCATAGCAGTTGGTAGTTCAATTAGCAATACTAGTTCAATAGTGAATAAGTGTTGCTATCCCATTTTAACTAGTGTTGCTATCCCATTAATTAGATAACTGGTTTTATATGTTAGTAATACTGATGTGGATGGAAGAAATCCTGCACCAGTTGATAGGAGGTAAACATCCCATTATGCCATTACATATAGGGTTTCAACCATCCAAGGTGGTGCAGGATTTCCTCCATCCACAGTAGTTGCTATCCCACGAATGAGTCGGGTGTAATCTTACTAATATGCCTATTACAGTAGGTGTAGGCTATATTATCCCACTCATTGTATAGCCCCATTGTATAGTCCGATAATACGATATGTATATATATATATATGCATATGGTGGTTTCCTGAAATGGGGGCACCCCAAAATGGATGGTTTATAGGGGAAAATCCCATCTATAAATGGATTATCTGGGGGTGCCCTTATTTTGGGAAACCACCACTTAGCAGTTTCGGATTCGTGAAAATCTCCCAGCAGACTTCAAAAAAGATAGAGACCGACAAGCTCCCCATGGATGGTTAGTAAAGGTAAGCACCCCACAATGGGATGCAGTATTTCAGATTATTCAGATGGTTTAATGGGATTATTCAGATGATTCAGATGCACTATTTCAGAATGACCTATGGTTTATGGTAGATAGTTTCCGAACTAGTTTTTTTGGATTTCAGATTCTCGATTCCCCCCATTAGAACTCGTTCGTTATATCTACCATAAACCATGACGGTCATTCAGCCACTACTTATAAGGGGCCCCATCCTGTTGGATGACCCGATTTATCAAGACGGTGCTTCAAAGTGGTAAAAACCATGGTAAAACACAAGAGACTGAATGCTGGGTTATGTCATGTCCTGTTATATTATGTTATATGAAAACAATGGTAAAACATGGTAAAACATGGTAACATGTTATGACTGTGTAAACCTGCATGAAAAATGTTATGTCATGTCCGACAGTTGCTGGAATGCCATGTTTTACCCATATCCATTGAATAACAGTTGTATCATTGTGCAGGTCAATTTTCAAGGTTTCGATATTTCATTCACAGTTGTGCAGCTTCAGATACTATATATATGTGTGATATTCTAGAATTATAGACAAAAGTTATTCTATGTCATTAACCGTTTAAGGTGGTGCCTCCCAAGTTATAAGTTGGTTATATACCCATTCTCTCTAGTTATATCCTCATAAAGCTTCTAGTTAGCTAATCTATAAGTTTCTTGTTTGGTGGGGATAGGTACTGTATCATACATATATATATATATACATATATATGTATGCTGGTTGGTGGTTTGGAACATTTTTTATTTTCCATAATATACGGGGAATAGTCATCCCAACTGACGAACTCATATTTTTCAGACGGGTAGGTATACCACCAACCAGTATCTATACCAGTAGTACCGCGCAAGGCGGTGGCGGAAGTTTCAAAAATGGAAAACCTATAGGAGAGGTGAGTTGGTGTGGCGCAAAAATGGCAGAGCGAACCCACTGATGGACCGAAAGGTGCTTGAAGTCTCCCACTCTTGCT
>Ga0126342_10017431_pt1 | contig 12421 bp, 8 predicted proteins | sample Cyp1metagenome_FD_92528 | JGI IMG/M metagenome (GOLD analysis project Ga0126342, IMG submission 92528) | Coral microbial communities from Lord Howe Island, Old Settlement Bay, Australia - Cyphastrea 1 metagenome | ecosystem: Host-associated > Invertebrates > Cnidaria > Coral ... | reverse complement strand
GTTTGTGTGTCTGACTTGACCAGGACACCAAATTCAAAGCCTGTCTTGGACTTCTTGGTTCAACTGCGTCTTGAATACCTCAGAAGCTTTGGCCGTGCAGTGGACTTCAACTGTACCTGTCATCCCTCAGCGGCTTCTCTTTGAAGTCAGATTTTGCCTTTGGGGGGACACAACATGGATTTTGCGAAGTTAGTATTGAAGGTTTGTGATTTTTGTTCTTCTTGTAGATTTCTGAACATATGCCCTTGTGGCTTGGACGCATTTCACAATACATGAAGGCTTTGTGGTTGAGCGCTTGGACATTTTCGTATCCGTCGCCGCTCACAGTATTTGTGGCCTCAAGGGCAACAGAGAAAGCGCATGCATTTGGGCAGTTTGTGCATCATATAGCGCGCTTCGTCCCATGGTGTGCACAGAGCGCAAAGCAGCACATCTCGCCATTTCTTTCGCTTGTGCCATGTGACCCGGTGACCATGAGGATTTTGCCTGGATATTTGAACTGACGCCTTGAACACGAACGTGTGAAGCGTAGACACAGAATCGATGGCGATGCCTAGGCCACGGCGAAGCAGACGTGCTGCTTCCGCACTTTTCGGTTCATTCAGTGTGCATATTGATATTGATAGTATTTGATCTTCTGTATTTAAAAAAATATATATCTGAGGTCAGCGGGGAATACTATTTGAACCTGGCGCCGGTGGCACGCATGCAAAGGATTAAGGTGCCTCACGGCCAGGGCTGTTTAGGCTCGGGGACTCAGTGTGGAACTGTGGCACTTTCCAACTGTGAAGATCAGCTCCTAATGATGCTCAAACCGTTCAACACGTAAGTGAACAGATGTCAAAAACTGTCAACGTTAAGATTCAAACATGACACTGTCTATGTGTTGAAACCTTCGTTTGTTGTCTTTGCATATTTTCGCCAGTCTTCGGGCGGGAAGGCAAAATTTGAAAGGGATTGTAGAAGGAGACCTGGACGGAAGACCGCACGGGATCCTTCCAATTCAATCTATGATTTCTGCCTTGTTTTGAGGTTTGGACTTTGATTTTCTGAATCCAGATCTTGGAGAGAAAGTGACAAATCTCGGTCTTCCAGTGGCTTTCGTTGATTCTTCACATGGCAAAGGAGCAAATTCCTGAGAGCAGCAGTTTCCAAGGCATATATCATTGGCGCAAGCCGGACCAGTATTTGTTACAACAGTGTAGTGGGACGTAGTGACCTGTTGGATGCCTGCACGCAGGAAACATGTTGGCAGCTTCAGCAAAACTTTGGGCCAGTTGCTTGGAAGGTAAACCACTTCTTACTCGACTGTAGCTTGACTGGAGTATAGGCAACAGCTGGTCTTCTTGATGAAAACACATTGCTTCCTCCTTTCGACGTCTCATGTGCAGGTATGACTTCAATCGCAAGCTTGGATCCCTGCCAGTTGCGAAGCAAATGGTGGAGAAGCTTTTTGAGTAGGATCACAGTGCGTTGCTTCCCGCAGCCTGATTGTTTGGAGTCGTTCAATTGTTGCCTGGCGGTAACGGCCGATGGCCCTGCCATGCCGTACCCCCTATTTGCATTCTTTACTTGTCGCTCCTCAAACGGAGCCGGCTTTAGACTAGGGCAGATGAATGGATGGAGACGGAAGAGAACTAGGAGCTGAATCTTGCCGAACTTCTGCTCGAAAATCAATTTTCAAGCTACGAAATGCGCATGTGTACCAGCGTACATCCATACCTTCCATACCTACCTACCTGCATGCATACATACATGCACACAAGCATACATGGATACATGGATCCATGGATACCGGATGCATGCACACACACACACATGCATACATGCTTACTTACCTACAGACAGATTGGCAGCCAGGCATGCATGTATATGATGTATTCTAGGTTTCGTTTTTTTGCATATATGATGCCTTCTATCATAGTACTTCTCCATACTTTGCCTTTTTTACTGCCTGGTGAATCCGTGCGCTTTGCTTGCATTTTGCCGTTTTTATTCGTTTTGAAACCTTCCAAGTCTTGGAAAGCGCACAGAAAGGCAGGTAACGACTACTGACTGAGGCGCTAAACCTTTGCTCACTCACACTTGGCACTTGGAAACTGTAGCGTGTTGGCACGTCATGCCCAAGCCAAACAGCTAGCGGATGGGTAGAGCGTGCCCATGATGCTTGTAGAACGCCGAGAACGCCGGAGCGTGAGACTATGAGCACAATTGTGGAAGACTTTGCTGACGCTTTTGAGGCTGCTGAGTTGGCACACAGCAGCATGTTCCACACTGTTTCAGTTTTTTTTTTGTGTGTGCCAGCACGGAGACACACGTGACACGTATCATCATTTATCATTGAAGAATGAAGCACTTGGCAAGGATCATGCATGATCACCAGATGTGACCCGCCGTTGATTCATGGCTCACATGGCCCATTTGATTAGGCCTTCAGCCATTACATGTCTACGCTGTCGCTTCGGCAAAAGGCTTCGCTGACGCTCTGCGCTTGAGTGTCTTCAGTGGCACCGGAGCCTTCGTTCTTGGACCTTTGGCATTTGAGCTTGCTGCTGCTGCTGCTTGCGCTGCGCTTCTGGTTCCTTGGCAGTGCACGGGGTACTCCTTGAACGTTCCTGTCACCAACCTCGTGGATCCTTGGATTTGAGGCGGCGGTGATTGAGGACAAAAAGGGTGCCGAGGGGTGATCTATTTGGGGGCATTTGTGGTATTAGCATTTCATTTGAGCAAGCGTTCACTGGTTGCTGGCACGGCTGTCTTCATTTCAGATTACTTTTGGAATTCATCCACTTTTGCTTGATAGTGACCCCTTTTGCGAGTTTCACGACGTCCCATTTTGGTGCCGTGCAGTTTCAACATGGCTGAGAAAGAAGAAGGCCATGGAGCACGGAGTAGGGTCCCTACCTGGGATGGTTCGCCACAGACATGGCGGTCTTTCCGAAGAGAAATGGCCTGGTGGACATCCTTGTCGGACCTGGAAAGTACGAAGAGTACAACCTTGCTGCACGTTGGCTCTTGCGCCAAAGCGGTATAGTGACGGCTCGTGGAGAAGAGTTTACTCCAGATGAACTTGAACATCAACCTGAAGTGGTAGGCAAGGACCCAGCCACTGGAGAGGATGTAGTCCTCACCCCCGCCGATCCCTTGCGGGGGATCAAAATACTGATGAAGGCGCTTGAGGAGATGAATGGAAAGACCACGTTAGACAAACGTGGAGAGCTGAGAAGCCAATTTTACCTGGAGCTCAAGCGACGCCCTGGAGAAAGAATCAGTGAGTTCTGCACGAGATTCAGAACGATGGTGGCAGATCTCCGACAAGAAGGTGTGACCTTACCGTCGGGCGAGCTTGGGTGGTTCTTGCGATCAAAGCTTGGATTAGACCAACTGCGACTTCAGTTGCTTGACACTGCTTTGGGTGATGATATCGAAAAGGAAGTCCTTCGGCTGTTCAAAGAGCTGCACAGTCAGGATCCTTTGGTTTGTCGACAGCAGGCGGACAGCAGACCTCCTTTGTTGCAGCGTTTTCTCAGTCAGCAATCGGGTCCTAGACTCCCTCTATGGCAAGCTCTGCAACTAGATCCTTCAAGTCTGGTGCCTCGTCGGCGGCCAGTCGTTTTAGTGCGGCTAGGCGACCACCTCCGAAGCAAGTCATGGTTTCTGAGGTTGAAGAGGCGGAGGCTGATGATGATGAAGAGATGGTTGAAGACTCCCAGGATCAATATTCCTTGGAGGAGCTCATGCAGACTGAGGCAGAAGCCTTAGCAGCGGAGTTGGATGCTGCTGCCGAAGAAGGGCTGGACCCAGCCACCTTGCAAGAGATCGAAGACTCTGTGGAGACGGCAGCAGAAGCACTTCTCACTATGCGGGAAGCCAAGACTCGTTTACAAGAGGTCAAGAAAGGCCGTGGCTATGGAAAGACTGATGGCAGCGACAAGAAAGGGACTGCAGCCAAGAAGCAGTCCGGCAAGCATCCATGTTTTGATTGTGGACTTCCAGGGCACTGGGCTGGAGATCCTGAATGTCAAAAGCCTGGCCAGAATTTGGGCCGCAAGTCTCCTCCCAAGAAGGCCAAGCAGGTCAAAGTGGTGGAAACCTTGAACACCGAGCATGTTGTTGAAGAGCTGGACACCCAGACGAATGAAGCGCTGGCAGTTGTTTCAGAACCAGGCTTGATTTCAGATTCTTTGGTGCAAGCTGTTAGTGATGCACATGGACTGCGGGAAGTGAAGGCGATGTCACCCGCAATTCTGGCTTGTGACAAGCGTTTGGTGGGTGCTCTTGACTCTGCATGCAATCGCACTTGCACAGGACCTGAATGGCTCAAAGGTTTTTTGGCTGGATTGAAGGATGCTCCTCAGGAGATTCAAGACTTGGTAGTTTCACGACCAGAGCGAGAGGTTTTCAGATTTGGCAATGGAGGGACGCAAACCAGTGAGGAAAGATGGCGTTTGCCGGCAGTTGTGGGCGGGGAACTGATTTGTTTTTGGACTTCATTAGTACCTGTGCCTTCATTGGGCCTTCTTCTTGGAAGGGATTTCTTAGAGGCAGTGGGCGCCGACATGAGCTTTGCCCGGCGCATTTTGATGTGTGAGCATTTGAACTCGGTTCCCATTCCTCTTCATCAACTGACTGCAGGCCATTATTTGCTTCACCTCCTGCCCTCCAGTTGGCCAGGTGTGGTTTCCCAGAAACGTTGGAAGCGATTGGGTGTTGATGGCGTTTTGGAACTTCAGTTGTCTATGAAGGATTGGCTGAACAAGCGTTTTGGAGGTGGTGTCAGTCGTGCTGTCAGAGCTCATGATCATCTCTTGACAGAACATAGTCTTCAAGCTGGCCGCATGGTTCTGGCTCAAGCCTCAATGACTTCAGCACCTGTGCTGAAACCCAATTCGACATCTGCGCCTACTACCAGTCCAAGTGCGAGTTCTCAACCTGTGAATGGAGAGCCAGTCTCATCTTTTGGGATGGAGACGACTGGTGCTTCGCAGTCAAGAGCGAAGCGTGTGGGCCGCAAAAGGTCTTCTGCTGTGGCTGCTCCAAAAGCCCTGGCTGCGCTTCTTGCCCTTGCCGTATCCATGAACCACTACTCTGCAGCAGTGGAAGGAGCAAGCCCTCAGGCAGGCCATGGATGGAATCATCCCAAAGCAGCACTTGAAGAAGGCGGAGTTGGCTCAGACCTTCAACATGCAGAACCTTGGGAATTGCAGCCATTTGCGAGACCGGCTGGGTCTGGCAGTGTCTTTCATGGAAGACCCCAAGGTGGAAGGGATGCTGTGTGGCCGAGCCGTGAAAGGCCTGGGGGCCAAGTTGAAGAAACAGGCCCAGGCCGAGGCCTTGGAAGCCGCGAAGGCGGCAGAGGAAGCTGGCAGTCGAGAGCAAGAAGCACGATCCATGATTGGACCAAAGGGCGGCTTACCGACCCTGCGTGGAGATCTTCTGCGCCTGGCGGCGCTGCTGCATGTGAAGGTGGAGGATGGCGACACGGTGACCCAGCTGAAAGAGAAGATCAAACCGACTGTGGCCTTGCTCAAGGAGAAGCCCGAACCGAAAGTGAAAGCCAAAAGCAAGGGCCAAGCTCGTGGAGCAATTCCCAAATCAGCCCCACGTCATGCGACGTGCTCGTCAGTGAGCATGAACGATCGGCCTTTGACAGTCATCGCCGACCAACAGCGGCAACTAGGCGTCATGGTGGATCATCTGGCCCGAGAGATTTCTGCTCTTCGGCGGCCCATGGTGGAGCAAGAGTCGGAGGAAGTGGAGGAGGCAGAGATGATTTCCGAACGAGAGTGGACTCCCTCAGAGATTGCGCAGTTGAATGCAGACGCCTACGAAGAGCTGTACAGGGACAGGTTGATGGCCCAGTATGGAGAGGAAAGGCTGATCGGCCTGACCAGCGACGAGATCGAGCAAGCAACGGATCCTTAGAAGATCCTCCAAATCCTTTTGTGCTTGACCAGAAGTTGAAGCGGAATCAAGCGCAACTCATTGCTCAGGCGTGGAAAAGACATGAGGAAGATCGTCGCAAAGTTTCCCTGGGCCCTAGCCAGCTGAAGGAGATTTTGGTTGCTCAACATGAACAAGAATTTCGACACTTCATGAATGATGAGACCTTTTTCCAATCGGTGATCCTAGACCCTGCACCGAAGGAGGTTTTTGAGAATGTGGCAGCCCCTGGGTATGTCAAAGCCCCAGCGAATGCCCAGGTTTCTGAACGCTCCCAGGCTTTTGTCTCTAAGGATCCCCTTGTGTCTGAAGTCTGAAGTGTACACGAACTCTCAGAATTTCATGAAGGAGGCATTGAAAAGAGGGCATCAAGTTGGCACTCCAATGTCTTTAGAAACTGGCTGGGACTTTCGACGTGCTGACCATCGAAAGAGAGCATATCAGACTGTCATGGATGAGAAGCCATTCTGTTTGATCATTGCTTTTCCATGTGGTGGTTTCAGCCCGTTGCAGTTTTTGAATCCTCATGGCCTCGAAGGTTTGCCTCAGAGGCGTCAGGAGAGTTTGGAGTTGATGAGATTTGGCATAGAACTGGCAAAATTGCAAGTTCGGGAGGGCAGACACCAGACACTTCATTTTGGAGAATCCTTTGCCTAGTGCTGCCTGGAAAGAACCCGAAATGCAAGCGTTTTTGGAAGAGTATCAGATTGACACTGCTGTCTTTGATCAATGTCGATATGGCCCCAAAAGCCTGGCCGGCCGCCCGCATAGGAAGGCCACCAAGATAGCAAGTTCAAGTGATGCAGTCATCAAGTCTGTGGATGGCAATCGGTGCACGCGCACCCATGTTCATGATCCAGTCATTGGTGGTGCTAAGGTGACGGCTCGTGCCGGCATTTATCCTCGAGCTCTGGCACGCGCCATGGTTCGAAGTGTCGAGGAGCAGTTCGAGAAGCAGTATGACTTGAACTCTGGCAATGTTGGTGAAGTCCTAGCAGCGGAGGCGGAGGATGATGAGGGGATTGATTTTGTTCAGAACAGTGGTGCGTTTGCTTTGAATGAAGATGATCTTTCAGATGTGGAAGAGCAAACGGAAGATGATAGCCAAGGGCGCATCAGCCAGTCAGTCAAGCTTGCAATTCGCAGACTCCATGAGAATACGGGCCACCGTAGCAATGTTCGCTTGGCGCGGGCATTGGCTATCGCCGGAGCCCCTCCTGAGGCAATCATTGCGGCGAAACGGCATCGATGTGATGTTTGTGCCGAACGAGTCGCTCCTAAAGTTCGTCGGCCTGCTTCTTTGCCTACACCCCGTGACATGGGTGATCAGGTGCACATTGATTTGCTGGAAATTGAAGACATCAAAGAGAACAAGTTCTTTGTGGTTCATTGCACGGATAGTGCAACGCGTTTTCAGATGGCCGAAGTCTTGAAGGACAAGTCGACCGCCAGTGTGGTGCGCTTCTTGTCCACCAAATGGCTTCCTGTTTTTGGTGCACCCCGTGTTTTGGTGGCAGACCAAGGGAGAGAGTTCATCTCTTGGGAAATGGAAGAGTGGGCATCTTCAGTGTCTACGTTGCTTCATCACATCGCGGTGCAAGCCCCCTGGCAGAATGGAATAGCAGAAAGATCTGGCGGTGCTCTCAAGGCAGTTCTTTCAGCGATTGTGGCTGCTCAAAGCGTGCTTGCTTGGCTTTGACGACATGCAGGTGGCTCTGGGTGAGGCAGTCTATGCCTGCAATGCAGATATCAATGAGTCTGGAGCTTCGCCTTTTCAAGCAGCTGTGGGCCGCCAGCCCCGTATGGTTGGCGATGTCCTTGGTGGAATCCAGAATCGCCTGGCCGAACACGGTCTGGTATCTTCAAAGCCTGCACTAGCACGACAGATTGCCATGCGGGAGACCGCCAAGGTGTCCATGTGCCGTTTGCATTTCAGCAGAGGCCTGAGAAAGGCAGAGCTGGCGAGATCAAGAAGCACAACTATTGAAGAAGCTCCAGCCCCGGGAACAGTCTGTTATTTTTACAGACCAGTGAGATACAATCGAAAAGGTGCTGGCAGCAGGAAGAAGTTGACTCTGAAACGCTGGCATGGGCCAGCCTTGCTGGTGGCTTTGGAAGGGCATGCATCAGCCTTCTTGTCCTACAAAGGCCAACTGACCAAATGTGCGTTGGAGCATGTCAGGGTCGCTTCGACAATGGAGCAAATTGCGGCTGAGACCTGGCGTGAAGCGATTGATGAGGTGGTGGAAGCCGCACGACAGGATGCAGCTCGACAAGAGCCTGAGGAAGCTCCAGTTGTAGATGCTGAGAGCTTGCCAGCTGGAGAAAATCCAAGAACTCCAGCATTCTTGCCTTCTACTCCGGCGCCGGCGGCACTTCAACCTGCTTCAGCCGATGGTGGTGCCGACCTGCCACCGTTGCAGCCTCAAGAACTGGTGGGAGCTATGCTATCTCTTGGTGATGAAGGGGGTAGTGGCTTGGTATCAGTTCCTGGACCGCGCCGGATGGGTGATGTTTCATCCAGAGCCGCGGCCTCTTCAATTCCTGGATCGCGCCGGATGAGTGATGTTTCATCCAGAGCTGCGGCCTCTTCAATTCCGCCATTGCCCAGACCCTTGCCTTTGTCTCAGACCATTGAGAAAGCCCAGAGGTTGGACGCCACAGCAGGGGTGAAACGACCTGCTGAGATTGGTGCCAGTGACTACAAGGATGCTCAAGACGTGGCTGACGGTGGAGCAGCCTCGGCGGCTGAACCTTCAAGGGTAGCAGATGCCTTGCTGGTCTCTAAGGAAGATATTTTTGCTTCCTTGGGGGATCCGTCAGTTCATCCTTTGGTGCACATCCACAATGGTGCTTGTTTGGATCGACTCCGACCTTTGGAGAGTCGTGTCAATGATCATGGCTCCTGGCATGGAAGATGGCATCTTCCCTCTCAGTCAGAATGGGAAACACGCAGCAAGCTTGGTTTGTCCTGGCCTATAGGCAGTGATGATGTGGAAGATTCACATGAAGCCTGTGCAGTTCAAGCGGCCCGGAAGGAATACTTCTGGAAGAGCATGACCGATGAGCAGAAGAAGGAGTTCAAAGAAGCTGCAACCCAAGCGTGGTCTGTTTGGGCAGAGAATGATGCTTTGCAGATCTTGAGCGATGAGGAGGCAGCAAAGGTGCGTCAGAAGTTGAAGCAGAACAAAGAATCTGACAGCAAGATTCTGACCCCAAGGTATGTTTTCACAGACAAACATGAAGCCTTGAGGACTCCGACCAATCCTTTGCCTTTGAAAGCTCGTGCGCGCATCGTGGTTCCTGGCTTTAAGGATGTCATGGCCTTCAGCATTCGCAAAGATGCTCCTACCGCGTCTCGAATCAGCCAGCACATGTTGTTCATCATGACGGCAAGTTTCAAGAAAGCCAAGAAAGCCTGGAGATTGATGAGTACAGATGTGAAGAGCGCCTTCATGAAGGGCGACCCTTTTCTGGCAGGGACTCGTGAGCTTTACATGGAGAACATCCGTGGCCATAGTGGTGAACCTCTATAGCCTTTTCCTGCACTTGGCTTGGCCCGAGTCTGCAAGGGAGTCTTTGGTTTGTCGGATGCCCCTAGACAGTGGTATTTGCGATTGAACAAAGACTTGGAAGCGCTGGGTTGGGAGAGAAGCAGTCTTGATTATGCTTGCTGGTTGCTGTGGTCGGGAGACCGAACTACTCTGGATGGCATTCTTCTTTCGCATGTTGATGATTTGCTTCTTGGTGGTAACCTGCGAGCTCAAGAATCACTCCTTTCTCTTGGCGAATCCTTGAGTTTTGGGTCAGTTGAATATGATGATTTTGTTTACTGTGGGAAAAGAATCCGACAAAGAGCAGATGGAACAATCACTATTTCCATGGTAGAGTATCATCAAAACCTCAAGCCCATCGTCATTCCTGCGCATCGCAGAGCACAACCTGATGCTGAGCTATCAGAAGCAGAACGACGCCAGCTTCGAGCAGTTCTAGGCTCTCTGCAGTGGTTGGTAGCCCAATTGAGAATCGACCAAGGATTTTCTTTGTCTAGCCTTCAAGGGGAGAAACCTCGAGTTCAGACTTTGGTCAAGGCAAACGTGCTTTTGAAGAAGTTCAAGATGCACCCTCGTTTTGAATTGACCTTCAAGCCCCTAGATTTGGATGGAGCTGGCATCCTGGTCATCACAGATGCGTCCTTGGGGAATGTGACCAAGGAAGGTTGTGCAGAGGGTTCTGTGACAGAACGCGTGTTTTCACAGAGTGCCTATTTTGTCCTGGTGGCCGACCGTCACCTGATGTCGGGCAAGGAAGGGAACTTTGGAATTCTTGATGCAAGATCCCATAGGATCCCACGCGTCTGCCGCTCCACTTTTGGAGCAGAACTACTTGGTGCTGAAGAAGGACTGGACAATGGTCAGTTCGCTCGTGGCATGCTTGCTTTGATGCTGGGATATCCAATGAATGGACGCTGTGCAGATGGCGTCATGGATGCTGTCCCGCTGATGCAAGTCACTGACGCCAAGGATGTTTTCGACAAGAGTAGCTCTGACACTCCAACGTATGGATCACAGAAAAGCTTGGCATTCACCATTGCATGGATGAGGTCAATCCTAGCTCGTCCAAACACTTGCCTGCGCTGGACATCGACCGAGAACATGTTTGTGGACGCGGGAACTAAGGAGATGGATGTTGATCATATGCATCGCATTATCCAGAGCGGAACTTGGAGCGTGGAGTTCAACCAGACCTACGTGAAGCAGACCTCCAAGAAGACGAAAGCTTCTGTAGCTTCTGAGAGTGGAAATTCAGAGTTGGTAGGCGAGAATTTAGATTCATCCCATCCTATTTTCCCTTTCTTAGCTCAGCTTAGTGGTAGTCCTGGTTGGCATTTCCGAGATTCGCTGGTAATTCATGTAGCCAAGGGTGCGACGTCGTACAGAGTTCCAACTGCTAGATTTGAGTCTAGCGACTTTCCTTTGCGCTCGACGTATGCACGATTTGATCTGAAGGATGGCAGATCAACCTGGCGCATTCTGGAAGATGGCGTCAGGTATACAGAACTAGCCAACAAGCAAGCTGTTTTTGGAGGCGTGGCCAACATCCTGGTGAGCATTTTTCGATCTCTTGCCAACAAAGATATAGACCAGCTGAAGAATGAAGCAATTGGCAAGGATCATGCATGATCACCAGATGTGACCCGCCGTTGATTCATGGCTCACATGGCCCATTTGATTAGGCCTTCAGCCATTACATGTCTACGCCGTCGCTTCGGCAAAAGGCTTCGCTGACGCTCTGCGCTTGAGTGTCTTCAATCATGGATTCATATTGATATATCATGATATACAATTATTTATCACCACTTTAACACTATTGTGAGGCCGCAGCATGCTCAGTCCGTTCTCAGTCTTGTTCTTGAGCCGGACTGAGGATTTTGGTGCAAAGCACGGCCAGATCTCGAAGCAGACATTGTGCAAAGCACGGACCTAAGAAATCTTGGAGCAATTGTTCTGGCACACGCCAGGCTCATGCACTGTTGTGCTCTAGATAAGCTTCCCGGTAGCTCAGACTGAGACCCCGGCAGTTTCCAATCTCATGACAACAGGATCCTCATTGGACGATTGGACAATGATTTTGCTTCATTTCCACACAGGATAATTCAGTTGTATAAAAGGGAGCCTCTGGAACTTCCGGTTCTCTATGTGCGAAGGTTGTGGCACCTGACTCTCTTGCGATTTCGGATAGGCGTCCAACCACGAAAGCTAGCTTCTGCTAGCTAAAGTCCTTCTTGCTTTAGCAAGGGATTGGGGGGGGGCTGGAATCTCCACTCGCATGAAACTTCATACTTAAATACCCCCCCTCCACCCCCTTTGGGGGACACTGTCGGCATGTTGCCACTGGCAGTAAATTCGGCAGCATTTGCATCATCAGCATCCTCAACATCATTGTGTTTTCATGACAAGCTCCCTGCCAAGCCATCTTTCGTCCCTTACCCCTGAGCCCTGGGCCTCAAGTTCTTCTTTGCAAAGAGTGTTCTCACCGTTCGGCTGAGATACTACACCATTTGGATAGTTCATGGACCAAGAAGCGGTTGGAACACCTGCTGGATGGCTTCGGATGTTCTCAAGGCTAGACAATGCTTCAAGCTTCGTAACTTCGTTTCTTAAAGTGCTGAAGTCTGTGGATTGAGAGATCCGGCAGATATCAACGTCGACACGTACAAGTTCTTTGATTGGATCATACATCCACAGCCAAGTACCTCAATTGCATCTAGCTGCCTTGCAGAGGACTTTGGCAAAAGTTAGCATCCATTGCTTTTTCTGCTGTGCTTTAATCTTAGGTCTGGTGGAACTACCTCTGAAATGCCGATCAGAAAGACAACGCTCCCAGTTTCTGAGGGAACAGTGGGCCACTAACTCAGCACGAAAAAAATTGACAAACAATTTCCTTGTCTTCCGAAAAGGTCTGACATTTGCAGCTC
>Ga0126342_10017430_pt1 | contig 12421 bp, 12 predicted proteins | sample Cyp1metagenome_FD_92528 | JGI IMG/M metagenome (GOLD analysis project Ga0126342, IMG submission 92528) | Coral microbial communities from Lord Howe Island, Old Settlement Bay, Australia - Cyphastrea 1 metagenome | ecosystem: Host-associated > Invertebrates > Cnidaria > Coral ... | reverse complement strand
GTAGCTTTAACAAGCATATCCCTGAGATGTATATTGCACACATATTTACAATAGGTATATATATATATGTACATATGTATGTATAGCTTATATTTCATCACACTCCAAAGGTCCGGAACAAGAACAGTTACGAAGCCCCTTCGTTCCATACATCCGGAACACCGCGGAACGTTCCATACACAATTTTGACTCACAGCCATATATATACGTGTACATATATATATAATATAAATATATAACTACATATATATATATATACATATATATATATATATATACATATATATATATATGTATGTATGTAACTTATAAATACCTATAATAATAGACTGGGGGGTTCCATAAATGGGGGATCCCCAATAGCTGGATGGTTCGGGCCCCAAAAACAACCGAGTCCTATCTCCAGGCCGTGAGGCGAGCCCCCCGGAGGAAACACCCGAGCCCAGCTGGGTGGACAAGGAAGACCGGGAGCGGCGAGGAGCACGGGGGGAAATTCTTCGGAGATTTGTCGAAAAATGCGGAGGTGATTCTTCAAGATTTGGATCTGTCACTATTTTTTTTTGGACAACTCTTGGGAGTTTTTTTTTGACTAAGGTGATAAAGTAGTAACTAGCATCTGAGGAGGGTTATTATAGATCCACGAACAGGAGACATGAAGCAAAGAAAGGCCGACCCAAGCCGCCGTGGCACGGGGCCCTTGGTCAAGAAGGTCTTGCGGCAGCAGAACGGCATTCGGGACTTGTGGCCAGCAGATAAGACGCGAATTGAGGAACATCCCAATGAAGATGATGCAGATGAGGACCACCCCAAAGAGAAACTTGGTTTCTTTTGGAAGCATATTTTTTTTGGGTCCATTGGAGAGTTACATTATTTTGTGCGTGAGAAAATCTAAAGCTTTTTCAAACTTAGACCTGTTGCTGTTTGGTGTGGATCTAACCCAGTTTTGGCAGGATGGAACACATCTCTCCAGGTTCGTGAGCTCATCCCGAATCCCCTTTGTTTTGTTTTGCTTCTTTTTTGGATCCAGGTTGTTTTCCCCAAGAATTCCAGCATCTTCCACCCTCAAAATGCGCATCCACGAAGGAAAGTGATCGAAGATGATCTCCCAGTGCCTTTAGGGCTCAAGGAGCAGGATGATCTCCCTGCACCTCCAAAGGTGCGCCTAGTGGCGCCGCCCAAGATCTTGCAGCGGGGCGCTGTCTTGGCGCAGACCTCTGAGGAGTCATCAGAGTAGAGCCCAGAGGTTTAGGGACTTCCACCCATTTTTTCTGATGTTTGTTTTTTTGGGGTTTGTAACAACTTGTGCAGATTACACATCTCCAAGATTCTTGGTGCTTGAATGTTCCGCATTATCAGTTGCTGATCACACAGCCATGGAGATGATAGATGTCAATCTACCGAAGTTATCTGTGATCGTCTATTTTTTTGGGATTGTAAAAAGCTGACTTATGTTCAAGGATGCAGTTCAGCAGATTGTAGTTGTAAGTTTTGCAACATGTAGTGGAGATAGAGCCAGGCTCTTCATTTACACATGTTTGTAACGCAAGCGCCTGAGTGTCACTTTTTGGCTCATGTTGTTCAGACTAACGCCAAAGGAAGGCTAGTTGCTAGCATCTGCTAGCTAGCTGGGGCCTGTGTTTCTTAGAACAAGAGAAGCGCACAAAGATCATGCCGAAATGGTGGAAATCCAGCAAGCTCTGTGAGTAGATTTCGGACATTATTCAACCGAACTTGCTGCCATTCGCCTGTGAATGGCAATGGTATGATTCGCACATTCAACCCTGCTCACTTGACGAAAATCAGCCATGGGGGCTGCAGACCATAGGGACGCAGCAGTTCACACGTGGACGTCAATTTTTGCAGTCTACTGTCAACCCTGATTGAGTGAATCCTGGTAGCCTGGTAGGTTGTCCTTGCCTTCAAAGTGCTACTGTGTACTGGCAAACCAGTTCATTGGGATGGCCACTGGAAATCTGTTCATTTTCGCGGGATCCAGCCATCGGTTCTTGTTTGGTGCTATCCCTAGTTCAAATTCAGACTTTGTGTGAACTAGCTAGATTCGCAGCTGGATGAATTCAACCGACATGGTATACTCCAGGCACCGTGTGGATACTATCGCGTGAAGGTATGATTTTTCCATATTGTTCCTATCCTTTTTCTTGCGGCCAAGAGTTTGACCTCTGTACCTAGGACCATCACCTCCAATTTGGAGATTTTGATCCCAGATGGCCGAAGGTTGGCGAGGGGACGGGAGTTTGTCTGACTGGGAAGCTATGCAACCAAAAATGCATGCACATGCTGCACATGGAGCAAACCATAGTAAAACGATCCAATATATGGGATACGAGCAGCCAGTGGTAAATGTTCAGGGTCCAGAATATTGACGAATATCGTTCTTGTTCCATTTGGTCACATTTAAAAGCTTTGAGAACGTTGCCGGCAGTGTCACTATGTAAGGAGCCCATGGCAGCGCATCATCTCTGATTGTTGTACCCCCTGAATAGGTAGATCATTTACTCATCGGGTTTTTGTGTTGCCAGGTTCATTTTCCGGCTTGTTTGGTTGACTCTCGTGATCTCCTTTTGTGACCCAAGACACCACCCAACGTTGTTTTAGGATGGCACCTTGCTCATATCTAGGGGATCCCCGTTTTCCTTGGCTACAAGACCCAGTTTTCCTTGTTTAGGACAAGATACTGCAAGCATCACCCCAATTTTAGTTATCATTTCTATAAATTAATGGTTTGCAGGTTGAAGTCTCCATTTTGTTGGTAAAATCTCAAGCTGTCCATAGCCTCCCCAGGAATCCTGGGCAACGACTCTGGCCAGGTATGGTCGGCTAGTAGCACACCGAGGGGAGCCTGGTGGCTCAGTGGCGCCTGCGGGCACGGGGGCATGAAAATACAACACATGTTGGATCTTTTTTTGGCTGTTTCACCATGTTTCACCTACTGTCGTTTTTGAAAAAACCAAGCTTTGGTACGAATGCAAGATTGCAAACCTGTGTGGTACTTCAATATTTGAGGTGACATCAGGGTCTCTTTGAAGTGGGATGTCGCCATTACTGGCCGAAACCTTTATAAAATAAGGATCTTGATGAAATATCACAATTCATGGCCGGGGACCCACAAGTCTTGCGATTCCAAGACTTGGATGTACATCGCTCAGATCCACCCATCGGTCTATGTCAGGGTCAGCTGCCCCACACTTCACTGGGGCAAGGTACCTACTGCAAGAAGATAGTGGGTGTGATGCCCGATGGTCCATGGCCGAAGACGATGGTGCCTGCGGTCTCTTTGGGATTTGTGGACCCCCAAGTTGAAGATCCACAGGAAAGTCTCATCCACCAGGGAATCCACCAGAAAAAGTAACCTTGCCCCATTCCGTTTGTCAATCGTGCCACCTGCCACCATCGCATTTCACTGATCCACCAGGTCACCAGGGTACAGGAACAATGCCAGGATCTGAACGCGTGGAATAGAGTGTGATTTGCGCCCAATTGCCTCGGAAGCACTTCCTGCCACCAACCATGAACATTGGGCCACGTGGTGTCACGTGAATATGTGTCAAGATTTAAGGCCCAAGAAAGACCAATATGTGTGGTCAATCATCCCAAGGAATCCCGATGTTGATACAGCAAGGATTGTTGCCAGGCATCCTGACGGCTGTATGGCTGCCACGGAGAGGGTGGGGCGCCCTAGCAGTCTTGCCCGGACCCATATGGTCCTCATTTCAGGAGGTTCTGACAGTTTGGTTTGGTGATCCAATCCCTTCCCTATACCTCTGAGGACGGGCCAGCGAATCTACCAAGATCTCAAAGACGGCTTTCACAGACTAGGCTGGGCTGGCTGCCCTCGGATGATCCGAGCTGTGATGGGGATGGGATGGGATGGGTAAGTAAGAGATAGTAAGAGCCTGTTGTTGAAATATAACCTCAAAACTGGATTCTAGCAGAAAATGGTAACTTGGCCAGTTAACTAAAGCACTGGTACAAGCGAAGGGTGTTTGGGTTCTGTAGTAAGACGATTGTGGGACAACTCAGCAAATTTGAAAAGGACTGGAGCTCTACGAGTTTGGTTTCAAATGGATCATTATTGGGACTTTGCTGTATGATTTTGGACGGGGTGGGACTTTCAGGAGGGAATCCCAAAGATGAAACCTGTCCCAGTCAAAGGATACAACCCCAGATTTCCATTTCACCTTGAAGGAATTCACTTTTTTGGGTCCGTTGCAGGAAAGCTTCCCGTAAACCATCGCCAGCGGGGATGCTTGCTGGCCACAGTGGTCCGGGGGCCTGGGGAGTTACCTGCCGAGATTTCATGGCAGAAAGTCTTTGAACAGAAATTTTGAATGAAGCCCATGGCCCATATTGGCCCATACTTTTGGAAAGTTTAATCGCCACTTGTGGCCTGGAAAACTTATTCTTAAATCAGTTGTTCACAGTTTTTCCCATGGTTTCCTTTCTTTTTCTTTTAATCCTTGGACGAACATGTGAAATCCAATGGCTTGGCGGCCTTCCCGCCGAGGCTCGTCCAGATGGCTCCAACGGACACAGGTGGCAACAACTTGGCTCAATTCGTTTTGGATGTCAACAATCAAGTTTCAATTGGAATTGTATATTTTATATATAGATTATATATAGTAATTTACTTTAATATATATTATTATGTATGTATATAGTCATATATATATAATAATATATATATATCGTCATATATATCTATCTGTTTGTCTATCTAATCTAATCTAATCTAATCTAATCTAATCCTATATCTAATCTAATCTAATCTGATCCAATCTGATCTAGAATCTGATCCAATCTAATCTTTTCCTATCCTATCCCATTCCATCCTATCTATCTCTATCTATTTGTCTATATATTTGTACAGTATATTATACAATTGTGTACACATACACGTGTGCGGTTGACAGCACCCATTTCTAGCAGGAATTGGGGATTCGTTGAAGGTTTTGTGCTGGATTTCTGCAGAAAACTGGGCAATTCCACCACAGGTTGGAGTTGATGAGCGTCAGTGGTGTAGATGCTGTGCTGGTTCTGCTCTGCGCCCTGGGTGTCGGGTTCCCAGAAGAAGGGTTGCAAGGCCGGGGGGTCCATTGAATTGCAAACATAAAGTTTAATAAAGTTACCTCGCAGGTCCATTCTGAGAGAAACAATTTGGCGGCCACTTAGTTCAAGGTTCAAGTGGTTTAGTACAACTTGGGCGGGCAAGAAGTAGACAATGCATGAAAATGCAACAATGGCCGAATTTTCCAATGGAACGTGCAAAAAGTTTGCGATTTCAGAGGCGGCTTCTTCAAGTTTGAGGTCCCCAAGCATCGTCATAGTTCTTGATCTTTTGAGAGGAACTGGTGGCTTTGCCCACCACCTGAACTTGGGACTTGATCAACACTCTATACCGCCGCACATGGATTGTTGGATACAAAATGATACAAACAAAATCATCAATGGCATGGGTCCCAGCTGCACTGGCACCATATTCGCCACAGCTCCTCAGTTGCTGACCTTCGTCGGCATGTTTGAAGTGATCGACGGGGCAGAATTCCAAGCAGAGAAAGCAGGCGACCCGGGGACAGCCGGCCCCAAGGTGTCCAAAATCATTGGTGTGACCGGCCCCAAGATAGATACACTAACGAAAAATGCTGTTAAACTGTTAAACATCAACACAAGTATAAAAAGGAATGATTTCAAAGATATTCATATCCTCCCCAAAAAGATAGAAAAGTCAAGCCCCTCCAAAGTAGTGGTCAGCGGCATTTCTGAAAGACGCATTTTTTGTGGGTTACTAAATGTTCACTTAGGATGTATTGGGGTATTGTTTCAAGGGTCAACTTGGGTCAATGGGGTATTACACACACAAAAGGAATGGAATGGAATGATATATAATGATCTGCAATGACCATGATTTCTCAAAAAAAACATACGGCCTGCATTATACAATAATTATATATATATAATATGTAATGTAATAATATATAGAATATCTTATGTTATGATAGTTATGATATGGTCATAATACAATACAAATTCGTACCCAAATGATCTCCACTTGATGCTGGACCTCGGCTCGAGAGGTCCTGCAAAGGCGGATCCGTCCCCAGCAGTGAATTCCTCCCTGTCGGCCGCCACGGGTTTGGGTCCCAGGGATCTGGTGACTGGACGTGATCTGGTGATGTTAAGGGGATCTGGTGGCTGGGATATTCATCGATATTCATGGGCTAATCTAGTAACTTAGTATGGAATAGAAGATGATATAGAAGTGGAACATGTTTGTGAGATTTTGTGGGTATTTTTTGGGGACCAACGATGATGGCTTTGACATTGGGATATGGATATTCAAGCCACAAAGGTGGGGATATGATCCAGAAATTGTGATCAAATGGAAAAAGGGCCAAAGTTTTTTTGCACTCGGGTCCTCAAATGGTAATGTTTGATTGCCGGAGGCTAATGCCCTTCGAAATACTGATAGATTTTGGTCATTTTGAGGATCTGAAACTTGTCCCATTTTTAATGGGGCCAACATTTGTCACGCAATATTGGGTGTTGGGGATGCTAGAATTGAGTTTTTCTATCCTGGTTTGCGCTGGCTGTCCCAACATGGCTCAATGGCTACTTTGATCGATTCCAACTAATTTTCCCATCTTTTTGATTGCTTCCCTAACGAACCACACTTGCTGAGGTACTTCGAGCCTGGGTGCAGCACAGTTTGCGAGTGACTGCTATTCCAGCATGAGTGCTCCGCAGTTCGCCACAGACTGCTATTCCAGCCTTCACCCTCCACGCTTGGCCACGGAATGCTATTCCAGTATGAGTGCTCCACAATTTGCTACCGACTGCAATTGCCTCGGCCCCGCACCTGAGGGTGGCTCCAAAGAGGATCACCCTGTCGCTGGAGCAAAGTGAACCGAGTCAAAAGCGGGGTGCAGGCTGGTGGCAACAAACGGATGAGTTTTCGGCAATGAGACGTTTTGGAGTCAAAGATTTAGACATTCAAATGTGGAGATTTCTTCCCTTCGCACAGGCGAACAGCACCAGTTGAAAGCAGAGAACTCGTTTGCACATGAAATCAAACAACATTCTTTTAGAGTGTCATATTGCCATATTCATTTTGTCAGGGGGTAGGGAAGGTGCGGGTAAACAAAATTGTCCCTAAAGTTTGCGCCAGCCATCCGAACATCTCGCGGAAGATGTTGCTTAGTTGAGGAAGCACCAGAATGTACTGGCACCACCAAGGCTCAAAGATAAATATAAATTTAATGAAGGGCATCCTTCATCCTGCATGCAGCCTGCTGCAACACCGGGCATGCCGCGGGCATTTCAGTTTTAAGCTCCCCCCAGCGGTTGAAAGAAATGGCTTGGCATGGGGTGGCTGTGTGCCGCCTGCGCCTTGCTGGCCGACACGTGGCACGGGGGACCCGTAGATGGGTGACGTGCCTGGGACTTGAAAAGGCGTTTCTGAAGCCACGGAGGAAGTTTGAAGATCATATCCTATCTCATATCTTGCTAAGCGATCTCCTTTTTGAAAAAAAACCTTTAGCAAGGTATCTCAGGTTAGCTATGATCAGCAACAGAGTGTTGATCTCCATCAATTATTGGTGACTTTGCGGCGGTGTGAAGAATCCATTTTGGTTGGTAAATTCAAATCTTGCACAGAAATCAGAACCATGAGATCCCATCAGAGAGTTTGCATCAGCTATCATCACAGTCTGAACATTTTGGTGAAGGATCCCAAATCTGAGAGCGACTTACTCGCCCGCAAGTTGCTGCAAGGCTGCCGACAGACCTTGAGAAGGCGCATGAAAGGGCGGCCCTACAACAGAGCCAAAGGCAACGCCTGATTTCGGCTCCTCAGCTGGAGATTTGCAGCGACCCCCAACGTTGGCTGATCCTTAAGTCTAGCTTTATGCAGCGCTTTACTACAAGGGTCATCAACATCCATTATGCGAAAACTCAGCACCTCGCCGGTAGAATCCATTGGCTTGCAACCCTACTATTGTGGGTCGCAGATTGTACATCTGCAAGTTTTTTGGCTTCTCTGTTGTTTTTTTGGAGTAGGTCATGACTTGCAGCTCAAGGTTTTTTTGTTGGTACTCCAACTTAGAGCCTTTCCCAGTATATAATGGGTGTGTGTACTAATTTGTCCCATCCTTATCCTTGTATCACAAAAACACTGGAAATGGGACCCCAGATATACTCAATGGGGGTGTTTTCTTGGGTTTCTTATATATATATATATATATAAAAACATATATAAAACATTATAACACTATTTAAATATCATTAAATATGCTAATGTGCACATGTAGAATCGCCATATATCACTGTTACTCGTACCAACAATTATTGCAAGACTATTGTATGATGTATACGCGCTACGCCTGGGCTTTGCCCCAGCGTTGCAGCGTAGAGGGTTCCCATTCCCAATCAAATGTTGTTGCAACTTTACATTCAATTGGGAAGATCAACAAAGGTATTAGGGAATATTAACATCCCACCCCCGTTAAACTCTAGATTCAATTGGGAAGATCAACAAAGGTATTAGGGAATATTAAAATCCCACCCCCGTAAAACTTTACATTCAATTGGGAAGACCAACAGAGGTATTAGGGAATATTAAAATCCCACCCCCGGTTAAACTCTACATTCTATTGGGAAGATCAACAAAGGTATTAGGGTATATTTAAAATCCCACCCCCGTTAAACTTTGCATTTCATTGGGAAAATCAACAAAGGTATATATTAGGAAATATTAACATCCCACCCCCGTTAAACTCTAGATTCAATTGGGAAGATCAACAAAGGTATTAGGGAATATTAAAATCCCACCCCCGTAAAACTTTACATTCAATTGGGAAGATCAACAGAGGTATTAGGGAATATTAAAATCCCACCCCCGTTAAACTTTGCATTTAATTGGGAAAATCAACAAAGGTATTAGGGAATATTAACATCCCACCCCCGTTAAACTTTGCATTTCATTGGGAAATCAACAAAGGTATTAGGGTATATTAAAATCCCACCCCCGTTAAACTCTAGATTCAATTGGGAAGATCAACAGAGGTATTAGGGTATATTAAAATCCCACCCCCGTTAAACTCTAGATTCAATTGGGATGATCGAAGATGATGATGATGATGATGATGATGATGATGATGATGATCGAAGATCGAAGATCGAATATGAAGATGATGATGATGATGATGATGATGATGCGTTGCCCGTCGTCGTTGCGGTTTGGGGCACAGCCCAGGCATTTGCCGAATATATATATGTATATATATATATAATTATAATTTTATATATAATTATATATATATATATATATTGAACACTAGATATATAACCATTTGCCAGCCATGACCCAGCCATTCACCAACCCTCCAAGACGAATCATTCCAGCCTCCAGGAGTCGCTGCGCGCGAAAGTCCAGGAGCTTCGTCCGTGGGGACGCCACGGGAGCAGAGCGGTTAATGTATAGTATATTTATATATATATAATTATATATATAATTATATATATATATATATATGTCTCTTTCCAAATGCAGGCTGGCTGGCTCTATTTCCAGATATAGGCCAAATCTTTTTCCAAACGCAACATCTTTTGTTTACCATTATACTTTCTACAATACCTCTTAGAACCATGCTCAGTCTTTTTTTAACATTTCCCTGAATACTGCGAGGCAAACCAATCCATCATAGAGCAGCTCCGGAAGGGGGCAGACTGATCCAAACTGTTGGTACCCACATTTTCAACATTTTTCAACCCGTAGCCAATTGGATTCCTCGCTTGTGTATTGGTCGGATGCGCCACGTGACCCCATATTGCATCAGGGTATTGAAGCTCGGTGTGTAAAAGTCTCTGTGTGTAAAAGCGTCTGTGTGTAAAAGCTTCTGTGTGTACAAGCTGCTGTGTGTAAAAACTTTTGTGTGTAAAAGTCTCTGTGTGTGAAAGCGCCGTAAGCGTCTGTGTGTACAAGCTTCTTGCTGTAAAAGCTTCTGTGTGTAAACGTGTCTGTGTGTAAACGCATCTGTGTGTAAAAACATCTGTGTGTAAAAGCGTCTGTGTGTAAAAGCGTCTGTGTGTAAAAGCGTCTGTGTGTAAAAGTCTCTGTGTGTGCAAAAACGTTTGTCTGTAAAAAGTTCTGTGCGTGAAAAACTATACGAAAGATAGGATGCAAACTATTGTGTTGATACTACTCTTCTCGTCTGCCTATACTACATCTTTAATATATTGTCTTGTAATATAGTGTCTCACACTAACAACAGAAGACTCTGCTCCTCTACGCTCTCGGGCCATCCGTCGTCTAGTGTTTTTTGGGCACCCGCCTCGTTCTTCCTCGAAAGTAGAAGCCACCGTGAAATACTCCCTCTTTTTTTCTCTCAGATTAGAAGGGGCTCGCAGACTCTGCTCTTTCCTTTTCTCCTCTTCAAATTAGGTTTGCGTTTGGAAACAGGGCCAGCTTGTCATTGGGACAGAGCACATGTGTAATTGGAATTAGAGGCCGCCGGGCCGATACGGTCTACATTTGGAAAACGGGCCAGCACGCATTTGCATAAAGATAATGTTTGTTTCCAACATGTTTTCATATTTTCTTTTCGTTATTGAGCAGCTCCTTCAAATTTTGGGAGCAACCCTTGGTGGAAATGAGGCACGTTTTGGACATGAAACATCGATGTATATATGTACATGTATATATGTAAATGTGTGTGTGTGTAAACAAATATATATATATATATATATACACACACTATATATATATTTACATATATATATATATGTATATATGTATATGCTGTAGTATCTATGTATATGTATATGTATTTGTGGTTCAACAACATATCGTCATACATACATGTAATAAACCATGTTTTTATCTTTAACTGGGTGTGTTAAATCGAGTGTGAGATTTCAATGTGTGCAACAAATTGACCAACAAGTTGCGAGGCAAAACTAAAAAATGTATTGTTTGGAGACACTTTCCGCTTGTTTTTAGCCAAAATACCATGCTACTTATTGGGGCGTGTAACTCGAAATGAATTTACCCATTGACAAACTGTCATATTGATACAATCTGATCAAGTTCCCTCATGAAAATCACCAAGAAAGTACGAAAATACGGTGCGTATTAGAAGGACAACTGTTATTAATCCTTTGCCTCCAGCTAACTTAATTGTTTAAGGAAAAAAAACATTTCCATTGTTTTTTTTTGGTGATTTGAGGTTGGAGACTGCTGCCCCAGATACAGAGGCTGGCCTCGGTTCCATTTTGGTAAGCCATTTTGGTGAACCATGGGAGATCTTGGGTATGAAGGGAAAAAAAGGATATAAATGGTATATAGATGGACATAGAATGATATAGGTATAGATATGTATAGATATAGGTTTCAATTTAGATATATAGAGGTAGATTTAGACATAAACATGGACATACATATAGATATAGATGGATATAGATTTAGATATACATGGATAAATTGGATATAAATAGGACACATTTTGAACGGACAGGGTAGTGTAGGATGTCAAAAGACGCAAGCATCAGGATTCATTTGATTTAACCCACATGATCGAGATCCAGATGACAAAATCAAACAAATAAATCAACCCGCCTATCGGAGTAATATTTGTTTGTCCCGAATAACTGTATTTTTTTAATTGGCTAAACCTTGAATTTGAAGTTTTACTGGCAGCATATCCAGTTTTTCTGCCGCTCAACTCGTAACATCAGTGACTGTTGGCTGTCTACCTCTGGGTCTGGGAGTCGTGCGTCGTTTTTGAAAATTGCACAACATTGGAACCCTGAAAACCGGGTACAGTAAATTTCTGCTTGAATATCTTGAATGAATTCCAATTCTTGCTACATTTGTTGTTTAAAGCTTCCAATTCTTAGCCATCCAAATTCCAATGAGTTGCTTGACAATCTGCCAGGTTTCATGACCTTCCACCATTAATGGCGTGCTTAAGCAATCCACTTCTTGTGTTTTTTTAATCATGGAATCTCAAAAATTACTTTACTTGGTGTGATCCCCAGACATTTATACATTTTCTTACTGGCAAATCTTCTGGCATTCTATCTAACATATCTTCTGGCATTCTATCTGGCATTCTATCTGGCATATCTTCCGGCATATATTCTGACATATCTTCTGGCATTCTATCTGGCATATCTTCTGGCATATGTTCTGGCATATCTTCTGGCATATCTTCTGGCATTCTATCTATCTGGCATATCTTCTGGCATTCTATCTGGCATATCTTCTGGCATATTGTCTGGCAGGTCTTCTGGGATTCTATCTGGCATATCTTGTGGCATTCTATCTGACATTTTATCTGGCATTCTATCTGGCATACCTTCTGGCATTCTATCTGGCATATCTTCTGGCATTCTATCTGGTATATCT
>Ga0126342_10017429_pt1 | contig 12421 bp, 12 predicted proteins | sample Cyp1metagenome_FD_92528 | JGI IMG/M metagenome (GOLD analysis project Ga0126342, IMG submission 92528) | Coral microbial communities from Lord Howe Island, Old Settlement Bay, Australia - Cyphastrea 1 metagenome | ecosystem: Host-associated > Invertebrates > Cnidaria > Coral ... | reverse complement strand
TGGGGGGGTGGGGCATGTTAACATTCATGTTAACTTGCGTCACATGCACATCTTACGTTACGTCACTGGGTTGGGGGGTGGGGGATGTTAACGTTTATGTGAACTTGCGTCACATGCACATCTTACGTTACGTCACTGGGTTGGGGGGTGGGGGATGTTAACGTTCATGTTAACTTGCGTCACATGCACATCTTCCGTTACGTCATGTTACGTCACTGGGCTGGGGGGGTGGGGCATGTTAACATTCATGTTAACTTGCGTCACATGCACATCTTACGTTACGTCACTGGGTTGGGTGGTGGGGGATGTTAACGTTTATGTGAACTTGCGTCACATGCACATCTTACGTTACGTCACTGGGTTGGGGGGGTGGGGCATGTTAACATTCATGCTAACTTGTGTCACATGCACATCTTACGTTACGTCAGTGGGTTGGCGTTGGATGAACTCCAAGACGAAAAGTCTTGTGGAGGTCACAGGTCGAGCCTTGAAAGACCGTGTGGCAATCTGAGTTGGAAAAAAAGACCCGGCGAGTTTTCAGGAACAAATTCCCTGTAATTTCAGGTTTTCGTTTAAAAAACACTTCAAAATCCCGGGGAATTTTGAGCCAATTTTGGGGCATGAATCAGTAGTTTCGCTATGGCGAAAACGACATTTTTTAAAAAAACCCTCAAAACGCTGGCGCGGTTTTCCCCCCGGGGGGAAGTTTATCTAACCCTCCAAAAGATCAAAATTCATTGGGGATATAGTATATGGTTGAGGGTTTGGGGTTTACCACGTAATTAAGAATATCTGGCCCCATTTGTTTCCTTAAAATCGCATGTTTGGTGTTTGAGTCCTTATTTTTCTTGTTCAAATCCTTATCATCCCACAATGAACAAAATGATTGTTTTCGATCATCAATGCCATTGTGATTCATGATCGTTAGCGGTGTGGTTCTTATTATAATCATTATTACAATTATCGTAATTATCATCTTATATATATATATGTACACATGTTCATCCATGTAATATATAAATATGTACGTATAAGCAACTATCGCGAATTATGGTTCACTACCCCCAAAAGAATAGTGGTGTAGAAACACTTAAAAATTATTGAGTTATAGTGCAATAACATATAGAAATTATTTTTGCGGGTAATTGTATTTGTTAGTGACACTACGCCTTAATTTCTGAATATATATATATATATATAATATTGTATATATATAATATTATATATATATATATTGTTATGTGTTAGTGACACTAACATGTATACATATTAAATATATATATATATACTAGGGGATACTGATATATTGTTAAATCAGTTCCTCCATTATATACATACCTAAATAAGTGACACTACATATAATACTGTATAATGCACGTATTTTTATAACTGACATATCCGGGCAACTTAATATTTAATGTTGATATACTGCTAAGTAATTCTTACAGCGTCCGTAACATGTATATTAAATATGTATAGCAATAAATTCGCGATGTTTAAATCACTAACATCTCTCACCACACTTATGTGAGTGACACATATCTATATCTTAAGCCACTATTTCAAAAAGAAATGGGTATGGGTCAAAACTGAGTACCCGAAACAGTGGACGGTTTAGGTCCTACAAATATACATTCGAACCTGTGGCACCCCAGGCCTTAAATGTTGACTCATACCATTTATACCGATTCTCTGCAGCAAAATGTTGTATAGGTTATTTATAGCAATCCAATTTGTAAACTATACTTGGGGATAGTGATATGTGTTCTTCACACTATAGCTAGCTATCTGTAATTTATTTTTTTTGCAAAAAAAAATAGTAATAAATGTTAGTGACCCTGTATATAATATTATATATATATATATATTACTATGCATATATTTCGGGTTAGCGATATTTTGTTCAGTCCTTTTTTCAGTGTCACTAACATATATCAATGTATGACTATGGCTATATGATATGTAGTGATATGTATTTAATGATGGGATACCCTCATTTTAGAAAAACCTCCATATAAAGCAACTCGTAACATATGTTTTCACTCCTCGCGAAATGTCAGGCCTTGCTGATGAGCACCTTCTGCAGCTCCCCAAAGAGTTCCTCCGGCGTCCGTTGAGCCGTGCTCCCTGCCTCGCAGCGGTGAGCAGCAATGTGTTGAAAAAAGATGTGGCTATGGATCAATACCTATGAAAATACCCATTTTTAATGGGATGAACATCCATAAATCCCAGCTATTTTGATGTGAACTACAGGGGTACTATTGGTTTTGACTCACTGCCATGTGGCTTTTGAAGGATTACACTTGTAATCATTTGAATGTCAATGAATATCAATGGCTAAGCATCAATAAACTTGAAAAACATGATTAAAGACTGATTGAAGCAGTCCAATTCGAAGTGTGTTGAAAAGTCACCATTGAAATTCCAAGTTGTTGATACGAGCATCTTAAAAAGGATTGTGAAAAGGAACATGGTCCCCAAACTTCCGACCTGCCCTCGAAGGATCTAAATCAGCTTCTCAGGAGGTCCTTGAAAACTAGAATAACATAGAATATCGACAGCAAATAATCCAGCTTGTTGTAAATACAAATCCTTGTAGAATGGGATGTTCATTGATGATTCCTTGCTGTCGCTGAGAACCCGAGACGCTGCAGAACATAAAAACTATAGGACCAAACCATCCAAGTCCATCCCTTCAGCCACAGTGGCACGAAAGCGGATGGTCGGAGTATATCCTCGGGCCTCGGAAAAACAGATTTCTGGGCCACAGATGTTACGGAGATGTTGATACCCCAACAGTTCCTGAAAATGGGAACCCCAAGAGTCCTCTTTTTTAGCAAGGAAAGCCATTTGGGGATCCCAAATGGGTTCTCCAAAGATGGAAGGGTTTGGTGCGAAAACTGACTTTTAAAAAAAATGAGCAATAATGGTCAAGGGCTCAAATTTTCACCCATACACATATTATACATTAAATTGTACAGTAGTGTTTGAGGGAATCCTCCAAAAGCCTAATAAGTGCGAATTCCAAATGGTCCCTGACTTGAGAAACATTTCCCAAAATCATTGGCCGCAGAAGGATGGAATCTCACGTGTCCACCATCACAGACAAGTGGTTTGATCATCCAACAAGCACAAAAAATTGATGTGCGCGCCCCTGCTGAATTAGACATACAGCGTCTCCACAAGCTCTTCTGCATCTGACATGATTGACCCTCCAAGCCAGACACATCAAACAAATGCCTTTTAAAGTCATGTCATGATGCCCCTTCAATGCTGATATTTTGGGGGTTCTAAAAATAATATGTTCAACCAGCTGTAAAAATAAAAAACAAATGTAATAATCGTGGGAAAATATCATAAATCATGGATCAATGTAAGCATCTCCATGGTGTGTATCCAAGTCAATAAAGGGACCAAGGTGCGAAGAGTTTCCTCCCCAGAAGATGATTTGCTCTCTGCAGCCCTCTACGCCACGCCATGCCCCTGTGCATCGCCATCGAGTTAGGAGCAACATCGCGCATCATGAAAAAAGGATTCGTTTAAGGGAAATCAATACTTCACCAAATTGGGATGATTGGTTGAATGAAATTGGTTTTAAGGATTGGGATGATTCCCAGTATTGGAAGATGTTCCCTTAACCGATACCGGGAATCATCCCAATCCAATCCATCACACTGAGGCAGAACATGACCAACAAACATGGAGTTGGTGAGTCAAAAAAAGGTAACATTGGTCAGCTAGCCAGGCAATAATGATCAGCCATAGAGCTTACCACCAAACACTTCAAGATCGTCCACTCTTTGGGGGGTTCCCAGCACAGACGGCACAGACCTACATCCACAAAGATGACTCACCCAGCTCACTTATCTCTCCTGTAGCGGCGACTCTGTCGCACCGCGTCTCCGAGGCTGTTCCACGGGCGACAACAGTGCATCACAGCGGCATCTGCAGCTTGATGTCAGGCACCAGCTGCAGAAACTCTGCTGATCAGCCCTTAAAACTTGAAATGGCCGTTCCACCAATCGTAGCCGGTTCCAAGTTAAAACCATAGCAAAATGAACCAAGAATGATCTCAGACCCTGGTTTGCCTGTGTCGACATATTGTATGTATCTATGTAATTCTATGTGTGTATACACGCATGCATTGGCCAAAAAAAATAACAAAATTTACTGCTACACGTGTTTTTTCACATGTATGATAAGGTCTCACATGCTTTCCTCAGTGTAAGATCTGCATTTTCAGCTCCCCAGTTTGGGGTCACATGGTTTCAGACCCTGGTTTGCCTGTTTCGACGAATTGTAAGCATATGTATGTGTAATAGATGTATATACACTTAAATATATATATATATGAGTGTATAAGTATGTGTTATTATAAATGCGTTTTGCTCAAGAAGAATGTCATGGATGATGATGACTATGAAGAAGATGATGATGATGATGATGAAGTGGCCGACCAAGCAAAGGAAGAAGGCAGGTTTTCACATCATCCAAAGCCGCGGTTGGAATGGTCACGGCGATCGGTGCGGTGCGTCTTGTGCGGAACTGTGGAACTGAAAACGGCTGGGTCTCGTTGTGCTTTATGTTACAGTATGTTCACATTACAATCTGGGAAATTTGATTTCAAACCCTCGGCTCCATTAGAAGAGTCTGTTGGATTGGGTGGTTTTTTTTTTAAATATGTACGGCACCATTGGGCCGGGTCTGATATCATTTCTCCGTGGTTTTATGTTGGTATGTTCACATCACAAGGTGGGCAAATTCATTTCAGACCCCCGGGCCCATTATATATAAGATTTGGCTGGATGTTTCGCATGTACCACGCCATTTGGCTCGGGGCTCACAGGTTTCAGTTGTATTTTCATGTGAATATGTCAATGCTGAGTTGGAAGTTTTGCTTCAAACCACAAGTACATTCGAAAAGTTGAATGTGTTCTTTGTGCGTACGACACCACGCGGCTCGGTCTCAAATGTTTCTCCTTGGTTTTATGTCAATATGTAAATTTCAATTCAGACCCTCGGTATACCCCAAGATGAGAGCTTCTGCCATGACGCAAATAATTTGCGTTTTTTTGCAAAACCACAGAGATTATTGTAAGATCTGAAATGATAACACCCCAAAAGGTCTTTATTGGTCTTGAGGTCGAAGCCTTATATGGTGCATCCAAGATGATAACGTCTACAATGGTCAGACCCCTAAGGTCTACAACGCAATGAAAAACAAATTCAGACCCTAGCACTTTGGGGGGCACCCCCTCATTCTAGACCCTTTCTAGTTGAGGGTATTTACGAAGTGGGACAGTCATCTTGCGGGCCTCAAACCCGGATCGCGCAGGCTGACGCGCGTCAAAAGGTCAAAGGTATCTGGCTGTGAGTCAAAATTGTGTACGGAACGTTCTGCGGTGTTCCGGACGTATGGAACGAACGGGCTTCGCAACTGGTCTTGTTCCGGACCTTTGGGGTGTGATGAAATATAGGCTTTACAAAAATCAAATAAATAAATCAATAAATAAATATACATATATGTACGTATATCATATGTCATATACTGTCACATACATCTCAAGGATATGCATGTTGAAGCTACTCGCGCTAGCTGCCGCTCGTTTTCACTTCTCACCTGCACGTTATCCTTATTGTACACCTGTTCAAGGCAGCTTTGCCTTGGAAGGCTAGTGCTCGTGCACTAGCTAGGACACGACCGGTAGCCAGCGTTACCCACTGGGTACCATGTGAAGCTGTCCACTCAGCTTCAGACCTATCACGCAGGTCCCACCTCCCACTCTTAAAACTCAGAGGTTCCCATGGGGTATATTGTGTCTGCGTAGCAAGAATATAGACTCCCATAACCCACGCGCAAAGGATGGTTTGCGAGCAGTTTATGTGAGATCCTGCCATTTGCCCGGGGAGTGGGTCAGGGGTGGTACGTGGGTGGTCCGGGTCTGGAACGGGCATGGAACAGTGGAACAGGGTCTGGAACGGGGTCTGGCGAACCGGCCCAGCACTGCCACCGCAGCACATCTTTATCAAAATTGGCAGTTTGGAGCGAGAGTAGCGCAGCAAGCGATTCTTAGACTGCCAGCTGGCAGCAGCCATGGCAGAGATGCCATCAAACAGCACATCTGTGCCACAGCGGGCAGCAACTGTAAGTGGTGCACGCGCAAACCTGCCACAGGTTGAGAGGGAGGGAGGGTCACAAGCAATCCATTCTTTGACTGCCAGCTGGCAGCAGCCAAGCACATCCCTACCAACACACAACAAAGTAGGTAGCTGCTGTAACTGCTGCAGGCACAGACTTGCCAACACAATCTTGGGCATTAAAAAAATATTCTTGCCTGTATGCACTCATGTATGTATGTGCGCTCATGTATGTGCGTGCAAATGTAAAATTATTGCACATGTTCAAATATATATATATATGTATATATATATTATATTATTTATTATTAATATATACGGTATTATATACGTATCATAATGTATGGATCAGAAGTATGGAAAGGATCCTTCAAACAGGTATGGAACCGGGTTATGGAACGGGTGTTGTCCCGGACCTGTTGCCGGACCCTATAATTTGACTTGCACCCTTTTTGCTGTCCAAGAACTGGCACATACCCAGCTGCTGCTTGTCAACTGCTGGGAATCAGCACTAGGCACAGGTGCACAGAATGGGTTGAAAATGGTAAATCATGGGAAATTGCCATGCGTGGCTTTGTGACGAACAGGACCACCAAACTTCCAAAACCGATATGGATGATTGAAACACGCCAGTAGATTGGCCAACTGTTCAAAATATCACCTTGCCTTCGCAATTTTCCCCTGTCTTGAAACGTGAGGGTCAGCCAGAATGGCAGCATGCAGCCAATTGAGCACACAAAGCGCAGACTTCAAATTGCTAGCAGACCTGGCACTTCCGAAATCGAAAAGTAGAGTCGGGTGTCTCCAAAAATGAGGAACCCTTTTTCATCACCAAATTGTTTTACCAGTATTCTGGAAGGACGGGGGAAAAAGAATCATCCAAAAGGCTTCCCATCACCAGAATGAGAAAGTAGGTAGAGGTCAAAACCCAGCCAAACATTGAAGATGTTGATCCCCCCTTGCAAACGGCCCTTAGGTACTGACCCATCAACACATGTTTCATATGTCTGTTCATTAACCTGGCCATACTAACTAACCCTCCATCCCCGCATGATTGGGGTATGCCTCCATCTTTGGACACTCTTGAAGAGGGAGGCTCCAGTCTGGTGGCCACATCAATCACATGGATCACCGGAAAAATGCCAATGTTGAACCTACAAGACCTACCAATAATGGGCATTGAACCAAGCAAAAAGAATGCCATGTCACGGGGATGCCTGAAACTCCCGGGTGGGTAAGAACTACCTCAAGCCCTAAGTTTGAATGTATAAATGATCCCTATCCTTCAACCCCGCGGCCTCGTTGGTGGGGTTCCGGGCCCTTCACTGCAGCTGGCACCCGGGCTTCGCAGGCTTCCCTGGCTTCGCCATTCGCATCTCCGTCGACGTCTCGTCCTCCGACGACCCGCTGCACGTGGGCGCGTTCTCGGAGCCGCTGGCCGCACTGGCCGCGCTGGCCGCGCTGGCTGCACTGGGCCCGCTGGACTTGGAGTCGTCGGAGCTCTCCAAGAATTTGATGACTTCCTGGGAAAGGGTTGGATGAATTTTTGAGACTTAGGTTTTGCAACAATCTCTGGGAGAGAGGAAGGCGAAACACGATGTTCCAAGGATATCCTTGTCGGGACAAGGATCATTTGCCCAGCTTTGCAACCCAACAGCGAAAGGTTCCAGCAAGGTTCCAGGACTGTTCCGGAAATTCGGGGCGTGCATTTTCGATCAGTTTCGTGTCACCAGTGGCCCCAGAGATTGAAACCCAACAGATTCGCTGTTGGGAATAAAATGATGACTTGAATTTTTTTAGTACAAGTAGGTGATTCAGTGGGGATTGAATCATTTCCAGGAAGATGACAATCCATTGGCTCCTAATGATCGTGACAGTGGTTTCACTGTGTCTCTCAAATCGTATATGATCCCATACATAGTGAAGAAGTGCGCTGAATTGCATTGCCGCTCTGCTCTACTTCGATGATACAGCGGACTAGAACCTGAATGGTTCTGCCCCTAGTGGAGTTCCACATGGGAAACCTTGTGGGTGAACTTTGAATGTGGGGTCTGCTGGGTAGCCCCCCAGCTGAACAAGATAGCCCTTGGTTTCCCCCAGAGCAAAAAAAACATGGCACATTGCCACAGATCAACCTCATAAATCATCCCCTCCAAATCCCCAAAGCCAATATATAACTGCAACAAGCGTCGCACCAAAGTTCCTTTTCCACCGTCTGGTTCGCAAACTCGAAGGATCCATGGCCCTGCGTCCCAGGAAAACAAAACATGACACGACTCATTCTTCATGCCGCAACACAGGAGTTTCTTACCCAATGTTCCAAGAAAATCTCTCTTTTCCCATAGGTTGAAAAAGCCCCTCTCTTATACTTCCTCCACAAGCATTACTGGAGGGTTTTACTGTCTGGTCGACGTTGTTTGCGTGCCAAAAAATAATGTCTTACCCCCCCTCAAAAAAAATAGGCCAATCTCCTCATTTTCTTCGGTTGCCTCCCCTTTTTTCCGGGTCACCACCCCTCTTTTGTTGCCATTGTGGCAGCCTCCATGATGCGTTGCTTGATGGCCACTGCATCCTCCGGCACGGACGCCTGCGCGCTTTGCGCATCCACCCGGCATTGCTTGGTGAGTTCCTGCAGGGTTTCGATGCCGTCCCCGTCCAGCTCCAGCTGTGGTAAGATCACGGTGGTGGGGATGCTGCGCGTGCACGCCACGAAGACCTGGTTGGAGATGAGGCAGCTGGGCAATTGATGTGTTCGAAAAATCAGCAAAAATTTGGAAAATTTGAGAAAATGCGTCAACAAATAAATTCGGAAATTCACTTGGTTTTATTTTAAGACGGTCACGCCAGAAAGAGATCGGTTTTGAAGGATCGGAATCAGCAGCAGGAGATACAGTAATATGATGAATTCTAATCAGAAATCCAGGGTCGAAGATCATGAACAAGTTTATGGCTGAGAACAGAACCACCGGCATATCACCGGCGAGAAACAGGCCACTGGACAGCTGCGGCGGTGTTGCCAAGATTGAAGCATGACGCATGGAATATGCTGCCAAATCCAATAATGAAATGCGCATGGACCAAAATGATGTCGAATACCTTTAAAAATTGATGGTTCCATACACAGGATTTCCAGCTTTGCGCTTCGTTCCATTGATATCAACACACCTATACCATGCAAAATCCCATCTCTGAGAGTTTGAATCACCACCCAACTCCGAGCCTCAAAGATACACCAGATACGGGTAGTGTAATTCCCTTCCTTCATTTTGTCCAAGCACATCAACATTTTGCCAATGCCCGCCAGCTGGCGACCGAACACATCGAAGAGATTCGTGGCCTCCTGGGATATGGCACTGGCCAGATCTACTGAGCAATGGGAGGATGCAATAGTGTCGCAGCCGCAACATCTATGCACACGCACTGTGTGTGGGGGAGTGTGGGCGAGAACCTTCGAAAGTACGAGCGGACATGTGGGCCGGAAAAAATTAGAGTAACAGCATTATGCCAAAGCGAGCTCAAAGGAGTAGAAGTTCGTGCCATTCATCATGCAACAGTGGTTTTCTTGGCCCCAGGATTGGGGCCCCAAATTCGGAGTTTGCCGTGTCTTCCGCAAAGAGCGCGGTCTTTATTTTGGGACCAAAATTGGACGCGTTTTTGGAGCCAAAAAACATGTTGGCGAGAGTGCTTTTTTGGACAGACATGGGAACACCACGGTGGAGTGGCAACATGGCAAGATAGAAAAGGCAAGGGACGGGTCAATGCGGAATGTTGTAGGTGTGCTTGGAACACCTGAAGCCATGCGATTGCTTTAATTTGAAGGGTTTTTGCTTTAATTTGAAGCTCCATTTTCTGAGCCGCCTTGCGCACACTTCATCTGAAGAGGGCGCAAAAAGTAAGAAGTGACAACTTGGAGGTAGAAAGGCCAATAACCCTCACCTTTCAAATTCTCGCGTAACTGGTACCTTTGCAAAGTGCTCGTTTCCCAAGGCATTTTCGCAAAGTACTTTCAACACCGGCTGATCATGCCTCCATTCCCTGTGCCTCAAATGGCGAACCTGCAGGCTCAAGATGCTCACTATTGATCACCTAGAAGACTGCTTTTAATCAACGTGTCAAACTAATGATAACATATTCTTGTGACCATCATCAATGACTGTTTTCACTCTTCAATTCCAGTCAAATGGCTTCAACCAAAGTGCGGGAAAAACTTGAATTTGCCGTGATTTTAGGGTCATCTGGAATGCGAGAAAATTGCAAGATTTCCGACATGCAACTCGCGGCCCTTCCGCTCATAGCTGTCTAGTGCCAGACCCCTTTACGGCAATGGAAAATGTGCTTCAAGAGTCCCTTGCGTAAAGCGCCCTGCTAATGCGGAATGGGAGGGTTAGTAGTGGCAGGATTCTTGATCATAAATCCCTTCCCCCTACTACTAGACGTACCCACATACTAAAAACTAGGCCCGTTCTCAATTTTTTGGGGGGGTTGTCAATTGCATGCCCCATTTGTGCCACTTGAAAAGTAATGGGAAACCGACATACCCAAAAATGTAATATTCCCCGTAACAATAAAAGCTAATCAACCTTCCCAGCCATGCTTCTGCTGTCTGGCCCTCTTCCAACATTCTGAACCTAGGCAAACACGCCATGGTCATTGAACACGCACGAAATTGGTGCAAGTTGGGTTAGGAATCCTGGTGTGTGTGTGTGTATGTGGTGTATTTATCTGTTTCTTTGCACCAAAGATATTGTGTAGTTTATAAGGTATTATGGGTTATTCAACCACTTCTTGGGATTACTATGGACTGCAACATGAATAGATCTACCTACCCCAGTCTTAACCATGCACAAATAGTTTTGACAGAGACGGATGCCCCCGGCTTTGGGACCAAGCCAGACTACCTTCACTGCATTTACTGTGCGTGGATCAAAAGCCTGCTGCCTTCAAACAAACATGGGAAAAGGAGGACAGCATGTCTTCAGACTCGTCTCATATTCCTACTGGACCTTCGCTGCTTGACTCCGCAAATTTTCCGGCCAGCAACTGGTTGTTCACCATCACGCACCACCAGATATAGACATCGCCACAGACGTCTCCTGAGATGATCTGATGCCTTTTCCACCAGCGCGAGAGGGCACCGAAGACCGTGGAAAATTTGTAGCCCCAAACCCAGGAGAGGAACCATGTGGCTCTTCCACTGCGCCTTGGGAATGGAGACTTGGATAAGAATTGACAGTATTCGGGGAGGTTCCCCAGAAAAAGAACTGGGAACTTAACCACACATAAAATGGATTTAACCAACAGAGGTTGAGGAATTTGTCAAGCGTCCAAGATCAGATAAGGATGGTTCTTTTTTTTGACTGCCATGGTTCCGTGCCAGACTTGAGGCAGATGGATGAAACCGCGGGCATGCGACGGCGATAAAGTTGGAGGTAGGGGCGAGCGTGACCCTAGGGCAGGGGCGAATGTGACCCCACCTCGTTTTGCGTGGCAGGCGCAATAGTTTCAGGTCTCGAAAGGATTGTTTTGCAGCTGTGACAGTCAGTTACGACGTCTTTTTCACATGTTACGTTGTGACATCCATTTCAAGTAACTCCCAAAACGCTGTGGGTGCTACGTTGTAACATCCATTTCAAACAACTCCAAGACGTTCCGGATCCTACACTGTAACATTCATTTGAAGTCAGTTCCGAGACGCTCTGGATGCTACGTTGTAACATCCATTTCAAGCAACTCCAAGACGCTCTGGATCCTACACTGTAACATTCATTTGAAGTCGGTTCCGAGACGCTCTGGATGCTACGTTGTAACATCCACTTGAAGTCACTTTTAAGACGCTCTGAATGCTATGTTGTAACATCCGTTTCAATCAGCTTCCACGACGCTCTGGATGCTACGTTGTAAAATCCACTTGAAGTCACTTCCAAGACGCTCTGGATGCTATGTTGTAACATCCAGCTCAATCAACTTCCAAGACGCTATGGATGCTACGTTGTAACATTCATTTGAAGTTAGTTCCGAAACGCTCTGGACGCTACGTTGTAACATCCACTTGGAGTCACTTCCAAGACGCTCTGGATGCTATGTTGTAACATCCATTTCATTCAACTTCCAAGACGCTCTGGATGCTACATTGTAACATCCGATTTCATCATGTGTGGTTGCAGTGTCTGCATGTGAGCAGACGATGCCTGCATGTGAGCAGACGATGCTTTAATTGGGCCGGGGGTTCACTTGGACCCCCCCAAAGCCCCTCATCTGGACCCCCCCCATTTTAGGGGGCGAG
>Ga0126342_10017428_pt1 | contig 12422 bp, 7 predicted proteins | sample Cyp1metagenome_FD_92528 | JGI IMG/M metagenome (GOLD analysis project Ga0126342, IMG submission 92528) | Coral microbial communities from Lord Howe Island, Old Settlement Bay, Australia - Cyphastrea 1 metagenome | ecosystem: Host-associated > Invertebrates > Cnidaria > Coral ... | reverse complement strand
TCGGGTAATAATGAACATCAATTATTGGAATCATATTGAGTCAATGGCGGTTGTGGATGGAACCCAACAAATATTCCCAAAAAACCATCTTGTCACTTTTTGACTTCCTTAACCTTAGGCCAGTATTATACATATATATATATTAGATATATAAATATATATGAAAATGAATATTGCATATCGATGGATATCTCCATGGAAACTCCCTGTTAGTGTGCCTCTAATATGTTTTGGCTACAGTACTTGGGGGATATGTGTGGGTGCATCATGAGATGCCATCGACAACATGCATGGATTAACTGCTGATTATTCGTCTCTTGAAAACAAGTGGTCTAGGCGTGCCCATCGTGGCCCACCAGTGACCTGTACAGCTGAGAGGAAGGAGAGGATGATGCATCAATAAAGGTTTGGGCAGGTACTTCGACAGGTGCACACCCCTGTGACCCTCATTGCCTATCTTAGATGCCCGACTGAAAGCGGGTCAGCTGAGAATACAGGAATGATGAACCAACCCACATTGCATGGGGAATGGTATCCACATGATCTCAGAACCGGAACGACTATGAAAAACATCTGACCCAAACAACTTCCGGCCATCTCTTTGAATGTGCCAAAAACACGCGCAACCACATCCACCGATGTGCATCCCAGTTGTATAGTATGTTGCACATAAGCATGGTTGTAATATGTTCTAATCCCTGTCAAACATCTGCGTTGCAAATCAATTGCTATAGCCATTTAGTAGCTGGAATGGATAGATGGTTTATAACCAATAATAAAACTATAATCATGGGCATGGTTAATATTAAACAGAAACTATAAAACCTATTGGTTGCTTAGGGCTTAATATATTTTACCCATACCCACATCTCTAATTTCCCTCGCGCCTTGACAGACAACACGCGCCTGGTTCCAACGGCCTCAGGGATCGCGCGAATTTATACCTGGAATGGGACAAGTGGAACTTATCAATTGATAGTTTTGGAAAGGCAAAAACACCAAAAACCACATCTATAATGTTGGGACCACTAATTATCATAATATATCAGAGTCAAGTATAGTCAATTATCGGATGGATAAACATTGGTGCGACAAGAAGGTGACTTAAGCCTAAGACTGCCGTTTCTGTGATTTTAAACGAATCCACAAACAAATTAGGCCGGAAGTGGTCGGAGAATGATTTACCATTGGAAGTTGCGACATTACTAGTGGTTCTTATATGTTCTTATCATCTTTTGTGTTGAACTTCGGGGCTTCGAAGCTTCTGGCAAAAAGTGAGACGTTGAATCATTCATTCGGGTTTGTCTGAAAATAGGGTATATTCCCAATTAATGTCAACCCCGGATTAATAAACCATGGTTTATTAATTAGGGGGGTACTCCCCCAATAATCTGATACTTAAATGGTACCCCCCCAATTAAACGGCCTAGGGGTTTATTAATCCAGGGTTGATATTATAGCCATTTAATATGGATAATGATCATTAACCATTGGGTTTAGGGGTACACGACATTTTCAGACACACCCATTCCAACACCAAGTCCAGGAATGCCAGCTTTACCTCTCGATGAAGGCCCAAGGGGTCACCAACAGCTGAGAAGCGATGCGAATGGCCGCCAGGATCTCCAACAACAAACGCCTTGGCGCCAAGGCTCAGAAGCCATGCAACTGCTGAGGGGCATACAGAAGTGCAATGATATTAATGAGTTATGTATGTTATGAGTCTAATATTCCAATAATAGTAATTGTGAATCTGTAATATTTTGAACTCACAAGTTCAAAATGAACATGTTTGCTAATGGCTGATTGAACATTTAGTTACATACAAGTACTGATTTGCGTGCCAAACAATCTAATGGTACGAATTTAGAAACCCAAAAAAGCGAAATGTTGGCTCATGGCTCATGTAAACAATGTGTTTTTTTTTCAGGTCCAAATCCTGTCAAAATCCGGCGGCTGATTTTTGTTCCAATGGGGGCAACCTGCAGTCATAGCTGCAAGCATACCGAATCTAAAATTGGGTCACACCCAGCCATAAAATGCCATAAACGAATAGCATACCGATTGGGGACGGATTCTTATCAAGTGTACTTCATTGCCTCATTCATCTCCCTCTACGACGAAACAACTCCCCAAGAACCATACTTTAGTGGAGAAATTTAGAAAAACACATATTTGGAACCAACTTACGGGATCTTACGGGTGTGTTTCATGTTAGAGGGATGGGATTACCTCATGACTCATCTCATTCAATGCTCATGGCGAAAGCACTGCCCAATGATCCAATGCACCTCCGATTCGCGGCACTTCCGCCATAGGAGTCGCTGCGGCGGTTGGTGTGGGGCGACAAGAACCTGAGCTGCAGACCGAAGACGGGGATCTGCACGATTGAAGACCCAAGAAAACAATACGCGGTTTCTAGCCATTTATTTATCGGGGATAGCTCATGATGGAATTTTGATTTATATAAAAGGGATTTCATGTTCTGGAAGGTTTGAAGCAAGACTCAAACCAAATTTCTTGATATGATTGAATTCATGATGGTTCACTCTAATTACTGCCAAGGAACGTGTTGCAGGAAAACCCTTATATTGGCAAGCCCCAGCAAACCAATCCAATGAAATTCAGAACTTCTAGCACCTTCGAACTGCACGAAATGGCATCAGCCAATTGACTTTACCTTCAACGGAAACAAAGAAAAACACCTAAGAAACAAACATACATAAGCACAAGATAGCACAAGTGGGTTCATCTTGATGAATAGTGTCAAGCAAAATCTCCCTGGAGAGGCCATAAGTCAAGACTAAGTGGCCCATTATCCTGCTTAGATTCCAACCTAAGAACAACACAAGCTCGATAGGCGACGAAATATCAATTTCTTCGACATTGAATTCGACATACATCGGATCTGTGTGCTTAGACCATTCTCTTGGCCCTCAAATCCCAAATACTTCCTTGTACTCATGTCAACGAGCCCTCTCGGGCAAGGAAGTTCTTTGTCTTCAAAAACACAGCATGGTTCCATGTCAAACCACTGGATCTCCCCTTATCTTGGGTGACAATTTGCTCACCGCAATACATCAGAAACTTGCATGTTGACAAGAATTATATGCTTAAGTTAATCCATATTTTTTCCATCAGTGTATTTAATACCAAGTCTCAATCTCAAACATTAAAAATAAACCAATGCTTGTTTGAAAAACACATCCAATTTCCAACTACACTATCCTCATTATGGCCTATCACAATCGAAAATCAATTGCTTATTGTAACACCCAAATTTCATAAATGTAATTCTTAGCTCACAAATCTGTTGGGTAGTACCCTCTGGTAATTTAACATAGCTATTGAAAATGGCCCATAGAAATAGTTGATTTACCCATTAAACATGGTGATTTTCCATAGTTTACCCATTAAAAAAGGTGATTTTCCAAAGCAAGGTAAACGTTTACCAGAGGGTATACCACCTGACCATGTTGTGGGCACCTCCAATCCCTTCCCGCAGACCACAAGCGGCTGCGACAGCAGATATCCGTGCGCAGCATGAATCTGGACACCGTCAAAGCCGGCGGCAACCGCGAGCGCCTGGGCGCGTGGCCTTCTAAAGCCTGCCCACAAAAAGGATTGAACCGGACCAACATGATAAAACATGGCTGGCAATTTAAAAAAATGATTTAATTTAATGAAAAGTAAAACCAGTGAACATTGGTTGTTTACCAGCAAAAATAGGTTAGCTAACATGTAGATGCTACACACTACACTATATAGACTTGTGATTTTACCAGCTAACCTTTTTGATTTTATCGGTCAAGATTTGGAATAGCGAATTCTGGATTATACAAAGTGATATGTTTGCATGCACCTGCCTACATTGCTATGTAAAGGTGCTATGCATATTATATACTATATATTTTTTTTTATATTATACATTTTAAATTATATATAGACACATGTATGAAGATAATTTGTAAATACCACCGCACATATTATACTAGCTATCAAATCATACCTCTATATCGTATAATTTAGGTAAAACAATAATAAACCATCTCCGAAATCACACTAAATAGGTGCTATAAACATTATAAACCATTCCAAAATGGGTGGTTTGTGACATTGTATATTGTTTTACCCAGATTACTCTGTTTCCCCGTCCAACATCGTCCAACCTCAGCTGGTCCCGATGTGGCCCAGCCAAGATACCGCGGCATTGGCAAACTTCGTGGGAAGTGCTTTGACCTCCTCCGTTGTCAGGGTCCTGACCAGCCGTGCAAAAACACGTTGAAACCACTGGTGGTTGCAGCAAAATCATCCAACCCAAGTCTTTCTGTAAATAGGCCCTAAAAAGGAAACCCTAAAAATGAATAGATTCAATGAATTCCAAGAGTTCTCAGGATGGAACATAAGCAAATGATTGAAAATATTGAAAGGACCAGCCAAAGATCGGGTGATTTAAGGGCAACATGCCGGGCACCATATTTCATCCAAGGCATCGTGGTGTGTCTGCAGCGACTTCACCCATTCATTGCCGTATATAAAGATCCACAAAAATGAGTGATGAATGGGCACCCATATGCCCATTCAAAAACCATATTATACATTATTACACTGCCATCCAGTGGTATTATGTCATATTATCCACCCATTAAGTACATTTAAGTACCATATATTTTACCAGTACTGTACCCACCAGTGAGCCCCAACGCCTCGGGCTGCGGAAAAGTTGGATGCCAACCCCAGGGAGTCGAAAGGGCACGTTGGAAGGTGCCACCGGGCGCCGGAGGCTCACGGAGGGTGGGCTTTGACGTCCTGGATGGGACAACTGCCTCAGCTTTTCCGCGATGTTACCGTGATATGAGGTTAGCACCAACTGGATATAAAGGGTAGGTCCATGGTAAACCCAGGGAACATGACATGGAAATCTTACTTATTCAACAAATTGGCCAAGGAGTTACATGTCATGTTCCCTGGGTTTACCATGGACAGCCAATTTGTTCCCCTTATTATCGAAAACAACTTGTACTGTTGCCAGGTGTGAACCACTTCCAGCTGATTTTCAAGGACATCCAACTGGGATGTTTGTTGTATCACAATATTCGTCGGCTCGATCATCAATCATTGTTCCATATATTTGCTTATATATATCTTCAGAATATGTCTGCAGATGATTATCACAAGGATCACCCGTTGAATCCGAAATCTCGTTGAAGTTTAAATCATACAAACAATTCATGCGTTTTTTTTGCTGGTTTCAACCGCAGGTATCCGGGCTATGTCCCAACCGCAGCTGCACTGAATGGCCGTTTGGTCCAGTGGCACGATGGCGACTGGTCGCTCCTGGCTGCCTTTGCGGCATGTCTTGCTGGCCTCTGCCCATTCCTGACGTCAACTGCCATGGATTCATCAGGGTGGACTGGCAAGGCCTAGGAGAACTGGGACTGGGACCATGGTATACTTCAAATGGGTGTATATTAATGATTATATTAATACCAGTGACAAATAATCATACTTAAATATGATGTATAATAATTATTCTGTCAAATGGGTGTGTAATGGTTTATAAACCAACCTATATTACGGGGCTCACATTGCATGGACATCTGACCTCCCAAAAATTTGATATGCATTCGCCAGTAACCTGACATAGCTATGGAAAATTGTCCATTTATAGAGTTCGATAATTTACCCCTGGTGAGGTTCCACAGCCAACTGACAGATTACCATAACTATCATATATATACAATGAAATTCCCTAAAAACATCATGAATATTCCATGAAAATTCAACCACCAGAAATGGTTCAACCACCGCAATTAAATCCACCCACTCTGCGACCTTCAGAATTTTCAATGACAATCCTATAAACATCCTATATGCAAAAATTAAACATGTCACGCAGGTACCTGGCCCCGGTCACTGTCAGTCGCGGAACTCGCCAAATCGCTGAGGGCGTAGTGCTTCGGCAGATCACGTTGCCGGGGCCCTCAAGGTGCCTATCATGATTCACCAACGGTCGCTGGAAAGAAATCCCATTTCCATGGTATTGATTAGTAGATTCAATGGTATATCATAGATCTAAATCTATTCCATGGTAATGATTAAATTATGATATATCAATATATCTAGATATATCCCATGATCATGATTCAATGGTCCGTTAGTTGAGAATGTGTTAAATATAATATAATTCAACTAGCGGATTGCTAGGGGCATATTTCACCCGGTATTGGGGGAATCTTGGGGGTGCAGGCCCGGGATGATCTAACGGTATAGCTATGGGATTCTAACATCCAAACGTTGTGAGATGGGGCCCCTACCATGGTGAAATATACGCCACTTATAACCACTCAATAGTGGAACTGCACCCCCAAGTATGATAATCTATGATATAGTTCAACCGACGATCAAGTGGGAACTAAATTCTATTCCATAGTATTCTTTTTCACTTAGCTGAAGGGGCTTTGTAATGATCATAGTTTCAGAGAAAGGATATTGATATAATATGATAAGATATGATATGATCATCATTTGGAATATTATGGAATAACCCGGCAAGGAACCATGTAAATAAAGAGATCCAATACAGAACTAGAGAGAATCGGTCTACTGGCGTTCTTGACATGTCAGTCAGGCAGGGCAAGAACTATAACTATGATATTGCCGCTAAGGCGCTCATCTACCATGACCTTGGTTGGAGCCCCCAGAAATTCATGGTGCTTCAATCGGAAAAAAAAAGCGCTTATAGTGACCCCCAACAAAAAAAATCAACAAACAATCAGTACAAACGTAAAATCCTAGTTAAAGAGTGTTTAAATGGTTCCTTTTCTATATTTTTGGGCATTGCTATGGATTGCTATAATATATCATGCGGTGGCGAAACTCGGATTGTAGCTGGCTCCCCATCGGGTGACTAGAATAAACCTATCAACTTCGCAAACTTGAAGAATCATAAACATCAAAAAAAATCTCAGTGGTAGAGTTGTTGAGCTTATCGTCAATGGGAATTTCAGGATCCTAAAATGGAAGTACTGTACCATATAAGGCCATATTTTTTGGGGATATTCCCTTACATAGGCCTTATATATGGTAGGTACCTCCAATTTAGGTTCCTGAAATGGCCATTGATATCAGCACTGCCAAACCGTCCCCCGCAGCTACGCAGCTCAGCGACATTGCCGGTGATGATCAACCCGCTGCCGCCCTCGGCCCAGGCGCGGTAGAGTTCCACCATGGCCTTCAGTGGCTCTCCTTGACAAAGTCGGCCAAGCGGCCACGTCGTGAGAGTTGGATAAACCACAACGATGATAGGAAGTGATTCAAACTGGTTCACTTCATATGGAGACAATAAAAAAACCACTGGTGGTGTGGGGTACCTGGGTGCTTCAATTTCGAAAAACATCAACTTAGATTCCCTCCAGTAGCCCAGGGGGAAAAAAAACATGGTGGGTACCAGGTGCCCCAAGATGCAACGCGACTGCATCGCTTCATTGGGTCCATCTTGACTCACCGGTGTGAGCATCCACATGGCATGAATCAAGTCACTTTGATATATTTTACCCGGCTGCAAGTGAACATGGCAACATTGCAAACCAGACAGAATTGGTTGTTGCTGAAACCCACCACAATATCCACAATGACATTGGGTCAACGCGGTGCAAATCCGCCAGCTATAAACAAACAAACGGCGTAACGCCAGGCTTCCAGTGATGGGATGCGCCAAATGCTCCGACGTGGCCGTTTTGCAAATCCGATTGGGCAGGACCACTTCGCAGGGCAGGCGGAACGGCTTTCCTCACAACTTGCGGCCCCTAATAGGTGGGAAGCATGGAAACAGCCCTGCAGAGTTACAGCAAAGATCAGCTGAACGATGTTCCAGACTCAAACGCCTCCAATCCCAGCATTTTTGCACCTAGTTTGATCCGTTTTTGGCTTCAAATGTGCACATCATCTGAAATAACCAAACTAGACTAACAGACTATAGTGAACTAGTTATCAACTTTTGGTGTTTATCATCGTATGAACAAACTATAAGATGTGATAAACACCAGACGAGTCGCTCAAGATCTCCTCTGTCATCCTGGGCCCAGCTGTTGCGTATCAAAACAGCACAAATTGCAGCGGATGATTGAGATTTATTGATATTTTAATGATATTTATTGGGCATTTATTGAGAAATATATATATATATAAACATATATATATATACACATATACACATATATATATATATATAACTGGTATATTTTTCACCTTAAGATGGTTGCCAAACCAAACATGGAACCCCATGATAAGTGAATGATCAGTGATAGAACGTGAGTTTGGCAGCTGGCGATCACATCGAAAGGATTTATTATGGGGCTGCTACGGTGCTACGTTGTTGCTTTGGGAGTTGTAAAGTTGCAAAAAAATCCTCAAAGTGACCCCTAAAAAGTAGATGGTAAAGAAACCCTTACAATTGGTTGAGCCCCCGTGCTTTTGATACCCAACATATCTGATAATATCAACAAGCAGCCGTTAACGGCACATCCACATCATCCACGCTTTCCATACTGGGTCATGATAATCAAACTTAATCCCCCCATGACACAAGCAATGAAATCCCATTGATTTCGCACATCTCAGCTGCCTTGTGCTGAGTCGTCTTGCTGCGGACGGGATGATGGTGGACCGGTGCAAATTGAATTCCGACCGCTTCGACTTATTTCGACTACACAAAATAGGAAAACTGTACGAATCAGGGTTTTGACTGAACCGAAGATTGAAAACATTTGACATTGGCCAAATCATCATGATTAATTTGGAAAAGGCACCCCCAAAAATTCCTGACACTCATCTGTTTGGGCTCAGAGGTCAAACCACCCCAATGCATCTCAATATTTGCACTTCCAAAAATTATGCATGTCATGCCCCATGCGTTTTCTCATCAGTCGAGTGACCACACTTTGTTGATCACTGGAGCCAAGATGCAACCTTTCACATCCAGTGGGTACATGCCCTTCGCATTGCCCGTCAGTTCTACCCAAATTCCACCCCCCAACAAAATGCGCGACATATATGGGGCCACATATCCAAGTGGATATTATAGAAGCGACTTCAGTACAAATAGAAACAGATGGATCCGCCATGGATATAGAAACTGCTGAGGCGCAAAATGGATCCAGCTGTCTCAAAGCCTAGAAATAGCTGAGAGATACAGGATGACATAGGTGTCGATCTCATCCACATCTCACCTAAACGAACCCAAATCCCAAGACAATAATCGATTGCCCTTTGGCCTGTGCTTATATGAAAAATGATTTCGTTGGATTCAATACCTCCAAGTTTGGCTGGTTTAATCTATCTTCGCTTACTCTTTTGGATTGTTATTTCCCTTTCTGCTGACTAGTCGCAGTGCACTTGTTGCCTGCCTTTTTCCCCATCATCTGGGATGGTTGCTCAATGGAAAATCCCAATTTGTAGATTATTTACCTTTATATAAAACATGTAGATCTTTCAGTGTCATGCCTGTCGGCTGAAAGGAAGTAATCCATTTTGCCTGTTTACCTCCAATTTTTCGGGTTACAAATCCATGGCGTTCAAAATCACCACTTGCCTTTTTTGGAGGTTACCATTTCCCGGTTTTCTTCCCAGTTCGCCCATTTCCCTCAGCATTCCCCCAAGCCACGGGTTTCCTGCAGTCGGCTAAGCCAGGCCCTGGCACTCTTGAGGTACCTTGAAGAAACAGTGGATGATAGTGGATCTGTTTGAATCTGACTTGGCAAAATGCAAAAACTCATATCCAGCGAGGAAGAACATCTTTGGAAGACATTATATGTATACATATATGGCAGACCATACCATCAATGAGGTCTTCCCTGATGCTGGAAGCTGAACTGCGTCAGGGTCAAACATGTATGAAGCACTGATGTTATCTGATGTTGTTCCCTTTTTGGCACTAAAACATATCATTATGTCACTGTTCCCACTGGCTTGATGCTGCGTGAATTACAAACCCACATCATCTCAAAAAATCTCAAAACTTACGTGCACTACTGCAATCCAGAACTAGAAAACATCTTTGGGTACTCACTTTTCACCCATACATGGCTAGACATGGCTGGAATCATGACAGGTCTCAGCTGCGATGAAACTGGGTGCCAGCGACCGTGTCAGTTGTTCATAGGCGAGCCTGTCAATCACCCGACCAGAACTGGGAGGCAGAAACAAAACAACATTTTTCACGACGAGAGCATTCAGGAAAGGACCAAGTGACGTACAGAATGTGACCAAGTGCCGAAGCTGCGCAATTGGGTTTGATTGATTTTATGATACCATCAGGTTGTTTGACTTGTTGCTTAAATTCATGTGTGCTGATAGGATGCGGCTGGATACGGATCAACATTTAATATATAGCAAGGGGATCGATGCCTAAGAACCTTACTGTAACCCAGTAACCCAAATCTGTGGTTTTTGGGTCCGAAACGCCCTTGATCCATATCCAGCCCCCGGTTGAGATACCTCGTTGTCAAAAAAACCCGACCTACCAGTGACGCGGGAATGGCAACGCATGGGAACCTGCGGAGCCAAGCAGGCCTGTGATGTGCCCCTGCGACCTTTCAGTTGGTGGTAATCCGTCCCACTTACTAATTATTTGAAACCTGTATAATTTGAATAAACCAAGCACTAAACGAGAGATTCGTTTGGGGCGTACCCAAGATCCATTTGTATGTTGCATCTCTGAAAATTAAGTTGGGACCCCAGCATTCAAAGTTGCAACATTTTTCCCAAATGTTTCCAGACCAAAACGTTCAGTTTCTAAATAAATTTTAGGACCGCACCACCGGAGCGTAGTCCTAGGCAAACCAAAACAGGGGGGAAAAAATACGTGAAATCGCAGAGTCATAGCCATAGCCAGTACATCCAAAATAGTGTGTTTGATCTTAGCACTTGTGTGTTGTTCCCATCCCATCTTTTGAGATTGACCGTATGGAGTATGGAGTTTTAGAAGTTCTACCCCCACGCTGTTTTTTTAATGTTTTTTTTTAATAAGTCCTAGAAACTATTTGTTTCATCCCGTGGCCATGTTTTTGTCTGGGAATGATCTACCATGACCCCGTCTGTTTGCGGAATTGTTGCAACACTTCACCCACTAGCCTTTTATGTGCGTTTTTTTTTCTCTAAAAAATGCTGAGTCCGGGGCTGCAAGGAATAACTGCATGATTATCCCCTATTATTCACTTTTTTTTTTTGTTTTACGTATTTTTTTGAGCCTAATCGTCGGGCCGATAAATGACAATTTAAATGATATCTTTTAATCTCCCAACGATTGGCCAGGTGAAAAGCCATGACTGGTATATGATCATGTCACAAAACGATTCAACTCAAATTGCCCCTTGCTGGAGATTCTCAAAAAAAATGGTTGGTTTGGCTGAACTCAAACCTTTCTTACAATTCAGAAAATAATGAAATTTTCGCCGATGAAATGGGAGTGCTCATTCCCATCCGTACTGGTAAATCTAACAGTAGCAGAAGCTGGTAAACTTCAAAATCCTGCCGATTTTTTTTCTCCAGGCGACCCTTCATATGCTAGCGGCACCTCGGCCAACAGCTCTCGCAACAAAACCCTAGAGGATTCCTTGGTGTGGCATGGGGCCGACAGGGGACAGCGGCGGTATATAGTGGAAAACATTCAACTCGTTCTTTGCTGGCAAGGTTGGCCGGGTTCTTTTTTACAACCAGCATCCCTCATGAACTCTAATTCCATCAATTGCCCTTGGCACCTGAACAACCTGAAACATCCTGGGCCAACCAACTGCAATACGAGGTCGTGGTAGTAGTGGATCAGGCCCACCTGGTTGTCTATTGCAGTGGCAATATCGCAGTAGCACACGGTGTGACACACGGTGTATCCCAAGGAGACAACAAACCATGTTGAATCAGCAAAGAAATGGCTACACAGCTAGAAGCGAAACTTGAAAAATGGAATGCGTGGATTTTTTTTACCGAAACCAACGGTACCAAAGCTTCTGTATCAAAACAACAAATTTTGTGTGGCAATGGCAAGCACCACCCCCTAAGTGAGAAAACATATGCACACATGTGACATACATGAAAAAAACAATATATATATATAAGTACAAATATATATATATATATATATATATATATATAATATCCCTATCGGTAATTGGTGGGGGGGGTGGGACCCCTGGTTTATTTTTTTAAAATTAAATGGGGTCCCCTGCAGTATGGGTTTTTCCAAGATTCTTCAGTCAAACATACCCTCCGTTTATTTTTAACATAAGAAATTAATCCAGAAAAATCCAGTTCAGGTCCCACCCAGCATCCCCCAGCTAAAAATTAAACAAGCTACTCGGCAGTACCTGGTTTAATTTTACAGGATCATTGGGTTGATTTTGTTTTGCCAAGACCAAATATTAAAC
>Ga0126342_10017427_pt1 | contig 12423 bp, 10 predicted proteins | sample Cyp1metagenome_FD_92528 | JGI IMG/M metagenome (GOLD analysis project Ga0126342, IMG submission 92528) | Coral microbial communities from Lord Howe Island, Old Settlement Bay, Australia - Cyphastrea 1 metagenome | ecosystem: Host-associated > Invertebrates > Cnidaria > Coral ... | reverse complement strand
TATCAGAGCTGTTCTCCTCCTCCTCCGCCTCCTCCTCCATCTCCTCCTCGTCCTCCTCCTCGCAGTCCAGATCCCAGTGGGCACAGCCGGACCTCCACCGCGAGCTCCAGATCCCAGTGGGCATTGGGCACTGCCGGACCTCCACCGCGAGCTCCAGATCGCAGTGGGCACTGCCAGACCTCAACCACGAGCTCCAGATCCCAGTGGGCACTGCCGGACCTCAACGGCCAGATAGAATGCCAGAAGATATGCCAGAAGATATGCCAGAACATATTGCAGAAGATATGCCAGGTAGAATGCCAGAAGATATGCCAGATAGAATCCGAGAAGATATGCCAGATAAAATGCCAGAAGATATGTCAGATAGAATGCCAGAAGATTTGCCAGTAACAAAACGTATAAATGTCATGGTTGGGATAACTCGAAGTAAAGTAATTTTTTTTTGTGGCTTAACCCCTCAACCCCTGAATTCGATGGGAAACCTCAAGTCCTGTGGTTTCCTGGCAATGTCCACCAGCGCCGTCGTCACCGTCGCCCCGTCCTGGAGATCTGCACTCAGCACTTTGGAGGGCGAGGGTCGTTGCTGGGCCGCCGCCAACTTGGCCAAGCAATTGGCTGGGCTGAAGGAGGGCCCAAGCAAAGCAGACCTGGTCAGCTCCCCTAGAGCTTGCTGTCCATGGCTTCAGCACAAAAAGTCATAAACATTTGATGAAATATATGATGAAATTTGAATGAACAAATGCCATTTGGATCTAGTCAACTTAGTCCCATTGCTCAGACGGTTCAGGTGTCGCTCTCAGGAGGAACCGATAACTGTGACCATTCCTTCAACCAACACCCTGGGAGAGACACTGGAGAAGGCGCGCTGCCCTCTCATCGCAAGGGCGCTCGTCCTGGGACGATCGTGAATCGGGGCTTGCCCCGATTCACCCTTGGAGTTGTGGATGGTAGATAGATGCTGATGCAAATAACTACTGTATAGAGAGTTGGGTAAGATTGGTTTGAACATGTTTGAACTGGATCCACCCTCATCATTTTTTCAGATCCATGTCAATGCTGATGGCGTGTTTTGCCTCAATTTGATTCAATGAGATTAGCCAGTGGTGATCGGCGAGGCACTGGGCTATGCGAGCTGAATGGTTCGAAAAAACCCATCTGCCGTCCTTAAAAATACTGGCTGGTTAGTAGGAGTTTTCATAATGAACTGTGATAATGCGCAGTATATAGGATAGTAGAATACTGGTAGTAGAAGCCCATATAATCTTCAATCAACAGGGGTTTTGAAAACTACTCAATTGAAATGTGGGTATCCAAGGGGTTCTATGCCACTATGCCATCTTGTGCGTGTTCTGCATGCAATGACTGTCATGCAGGTACTTGCAATCACCTGGAGGTGCTTTCATCAATGGAGGATCGTTGTGAGCGGAAACTGGATGCAATTGGTTGCAACATCGACCACATCGACCGCGGCTTTGTCTTTGAGCGACAAAGCCAAATTTGCTGCGCCAAATTTGCAGTGCCCGACTTGCTGCACACATAAATTGATCGCCGCGATCACTCCATCACTATCATAAAGCCCATAAATTGATACCCTCTGGCTATTTAACATAGCCATGGGAAATGGCCCATTTATAGATGGTTTACCTATTAAAAATGGTGATTTTCCATGGCTATGTTAAGTAACCAGATAGTACTCCACAATGCAGCTCTGGTCTACAATGTCTAGAATTACAAAGTTCGTGCAGGCCGAACTTTATGTAAACTTCATAGTAGTTCACCCAGTCTCAGAATTCTCAGAGGCCCTTGAAGAAGAGAACAAACCAGAGAATCCACATTTCTTATCCATCCGACCTCTCAGCTTACTTCTGCCTTGCAGACTCAAAACCGTACACACCCGCATGAAAAAGGGATGAAGTCAGGGTTGAAACGTCTTATCAACCCCAAATCAACCATGGCGTCTGCACAGTCTGCACCTGACCCAACCCCATCCGATCCTCGCTGGCTCCCGCAGAGGTGCTTTCGGCTTCAGCTTCCTCAGCTGCCCGCTGTGCTTCTTCTGCCTGGATGACTGGCTGTTAAAGATGTTAAACTTGCGTTTGCATTGAATGACAGTGAAGGGATGTGAAGGGTACTGATTCCAAGCTTCATCTGGATGCGATATCATAGTGGTATCAAGTGATATCTCTATTGAAATGTGTCTGATTCATGATGGTTCATGAAGCCTTCAATAGTTTCTGGCTACTGAACGGCCTGCGCAGAAGCCAAGGCATGTGCCAAGACAGCTTCAGCTTCAAAGAGCAGCTGCCTCCTATAGCCACAGTTGCAGCATAGCTGGATGATTTCGGAATGTCCATTGCTGAGCAAATTCATATGTTTCCAAATGGCTTTTGAAACATTGAGTTGGAGCCTCGCAAGCCACTGCGCCAACTTTCTTGCAGCCTGAACAGAATGCATCGGCCCTTGCGGGTTCACAGTGCAGCCTACGGTTTGATGCTATCTACAAATGTTCTTGCGGCATAAACTGTCTACATACTTCATGTTTGTCCATTCGATAATATGCAATATATCATACTACATAATTATTATGTATGCAATTGTATGCATATGTATGCAGTATACAGCATATGTCATTTCTTTACATAATACCCGTAAAAGGTCGACACTTAAGATGTGCCACCTGCAGCCACCTGCACAGCTTTCGGATGCGACGCTCCCAGGTTTGCCGTCTCACCCTGCAACGAACAGTTGGCAAATTCCACACCCAATTGGTCCCTTAGAGGTATCATCATCATCATCATCATCATCATCATGATGAAGCGCACTTGCTGCATTTCAAACGTTTCTGGCTATTGCTTGCCATCCATGGCGGTGAGAGCTTCAAACCTTTGCTCTGGCACCTCCCACACACTTCGCAGGGCTTGGGCAGCCAAGGCTTCTTCGTCGGGCCCCTGGCGCTCAACTTGGCTACAAGTCAACCTGTGATGTGCATAATCTCGTTCGAAGTGAGCTAAGATTCTGATTCATTTTGTGTCCAAAGAACGCAGATTCGCAGATGTTGGTGTCACAGATAAGACGCCCACTCGAAGCAGTGGCAAAAGACGCTTGGCAGAGGCCAAGGTCCGAAAGTGGGCAGCTCCCAACTTCTGCGCACGGCCTTCCCAGGCAGCCTGCCGCATGCGGTGCGTGCAACGCATTAAACGGCGCAGCTGCTGTGTTTCACAAGCGCTCCAAGCTCTGCACCTGGAGCAGTTTCTTCGCCTCATCCACCTCGTGCAGTTCCGCTAAAGCGACCTCAGGTCGTGCTGGGGAATGATGGGAATGACAATACATGACACAGGATACAAAACACATGAGTCACATGACATATCTTGATATATCTTGGGGGTTCTGGGGATGATTTTGAGATCGCCAAAACTCGATTGCTGCAAGGCAATCAGGCCCTGTACCAGAGATCTTGCTTACAGTTTGTATCAGTTTGTCAAAAGCTTCCCTTTGTGGTCCAAGTTATTGCCGGTTCTTGCCGGAAACACATCGATATCCTTCCAGCTCAGCTGCTCCCATGTTATGCGCCGAGGCCAGGCTTCGCAGGTGATCGGAGCCCAAAAGCTTCCGACGCCCCTCCAAGGCCGCACGCAACGGGATCAAGGACTCCTCCTGGCGGAGCTATGGGCCCCATGGGGCCCATGGAGGGAAAGAGGATCTCCAGCAATTGAGTTGGAAGATGTTGGAAGGTTGCCACAATTGAAGAGAACTAAGTCTGGAGTTGCTGCAGATTGGGTGATTGTGTGTCTTCACAAAAATCAGATGGTAGGCCAAATGGAGGACCCATCCTGCATTTAGACATGCATCTGGATCAACACACCAGAACTTATGGTGATTCGCAAATCATCAAGTGAACATAACTCTAACAAAATACCATCTGGTTATGACTAACATAGCCATGGAAAATCACCATGCTATTAATAGGTAAACCATCTATAAATGGACCATTTTCCATGGCTATGTTAAATAACCAGAGGGTAACTGTAACTCTAACAAAATAACCGAAAGAAATTGACTATCCATGATTATCCCCTTGAGGCAAGCAATGCAACTTGGACCCCCTGCCTTTCGCCCAGCTGCGAACAAGGCAGTGCCCAGGTCGGCAGCCGTCGAAAGTGCCTGGAAAAAAACACGGACGGTGACAGGAAAGAAATGGACAAATGGACATGGCATCATGCTGCACGGCAATGTCAAGCCAATCCCTATCGTTATGGTATGTCAAGCATCTGTATTTGGGCCACACAGGTCGAATTGGTCGAATCTCTGGGCTTTTTTGATGTTTTCCCATCCTTTGACCACCCAAAGCCGGAGTTTCACCTGCGGATGGTTCTCACCCAGCTGCTTTTGAAATCCTTCCAGCGCAGATCTCAGCAATTGTTCGCCTTCCTGAACGCAGGAGCCACAGCTTTACATTGAGAAATTGAGTTCTACAAATTTTAGCTGGTTGGTGGTTGACCTACCCCTCTAAAAAACTGTTAATCTATGGTCATTATATGGTTAATATATGGTTATTATATTATTATATGGTTCATGATGGTTGGTGGTTGACCTACCCCTCTGAAAAATATGAGTTAGTCACTTGGGATTATATTCTTCCCAATATATGGGAAAAACATGTTTCCAACCACCAACCAGTTACAAATCTAAAAGAACCCTGCAAACACTTTTAGAGGCCGGCGTTCTGATTCCAAAAGAGACTCCCGCCTTGGGCCGTTCTCGCGCCAGTAGCAACAGGCCCAAATCTGCGCTGGCACAAAGGGACCGTGGATGGTCCGGACCTCAGGAGACACAGCTGTTGTTTTCAAGGCCAATTGACAAATTGAGCTCCACCAAACACCAAAATCTGAGGCCCACACCGAAGTGCCTCAGGCTGCCCTGGAAAGTCAGCTAACAAAAAGCATGGGCAGAAATGCTGAAACGCTTGCACCATTCTGTTCAAAAAGGACACCATTTGCCGGGACATGCGTATTTGACCACACAGCGAGCACTGGTTTCACAGCTAATTGCCCTCTGGTAAACTAACATCGCTATTGAAAATCACCATTTCTAATGGGAAAACTCACTATAAATGGCCATGTTAAATTACCAGAGGGTAGGTTGCCATCGTTCATTCCACTGTAGCCATATTGTGAAGCACAGCTCTTAGGAAGGCTCCTCCCAGGCACGTCTGGCCAATGGCTCGGCTTCACCCAAATCTTCACCTCAGTATTGGGGGAGATGTGTAAAAATCATCTCGAGTATCCCAAATCTGATTTGGTCCCGTGTATCGTGAAACCTTATGAAACTGAATAATGTGCTGCTAAATCTAGAGTCTTACATGGCCCTTGTGAAGCTTTACCATTGGATCCATTGGCATTCACCCCGCGTCCGATTTTGGAGACCAGTGACGCAAGTGCAACAGTAGGCCACTCAAATGGCTCGCAGCTGCCAGCGCATCCGGATGTTGTTTTCCCTTCAGCTGGTCCAAGCCCTCTAAGGCTTCACGGAGCAACGGCTCTGCCTCCCGAGGGCGGTTCAGTTCTCGAAGCACCTGGAAGTGCGGCTTTGACACGGTGATGGTAGGATGTGGGAAGGGGATCCTATGGTGAACTTAGGGGCCACGGTGCGAAGACTCGCGTTGCTATCGGTGGTTTCTCAAGAACTGAACGGATCTCTGGCTGCTGGCTTTACCCACCTGGAATGTGTCTCCACTTTTGAAGGACCACATGTGCACAGGTACACAAGGCCTGTAGTCTTGGGAAACCACCACTACATAGCAACGCGAAGATGCACCATGGCCCAATGGCCGAGAAGAAAAAAGAGATCCGTTCAGTCAGAAGCTTTTCCACTTCTCTGCGCAAACAATAAAAACACAATGACACAGTGACACAGTACAAAGAAATACACACGGATTATACAGCACTATGTCACTATGATCCATCGTCTCCTCAGTCAGCCACCGCACTCAAACAGCTCAGCTTCGTGCCACTGCCAAATTCATTCCGAAGACAAGATTCTCAGCATTCCTTTGGCCAGACCTTGTCTCACAAAGCTGGGCAGTCCAATCTGGCAGGTGCCAAACTGCTGGGAGAACCTGGAATAGTGCTGGACCCGGACTATCTTACTAACTCTTACTATTCTTACTATACTTTAATCTAAAGCAAAGCAATTGAATGTGGGACCAAGGTTTACCAAGTTCCATTCTGATCATTGAGAGGCTCCGACGTGGCCTTCCAATCCCCAACGATCACTCGCGGCGAGCCACGGGCCACGACTTCCTTCCCAAGCACCACGGACGTGCTGCTCGGCTTCTTCGAAGCGTCCGCGGCTGTTCCTCACTTCGGAACTGGCAGGGTCCCAGATCTAAAGCTGATCCCTATATGGAGTTGTTTGATGTTTTTTGTTTAAAGGGTGTATTCCCCAAATCATCAAAAATGAAACCAGTTAGTATTGAAACCCATGACTTGGCGATCACCCATTTTGGGAAACCCTAAAATATGAGCCATTGACAACATTGCACCTCGCATGGCTGATAGACTGTGCCGAGCCACAACAGCATCCCCAAGTTGGACTGCGCGATGAGTGTCTCTGTATGCTGCATGCCAACCACCTGGGCAAGTCGTTCGCAGATATAGTGGGAGCAGCTTTCAAACCCCATGTCTCTGCGCTGGACGACCCTGCAATCTTTTCGAAGTGACAAATACAAGTTTTTTTCCTGACATGCTGCCACTGCACCCAAAACTCAAGTATTTCCTGACAAAGTCAGTTGGCAGTGACATGTTGTGACTCTAAAATCAAAGAATACTGTTTTCACACAAAATGGATCAATTGTCTTATACAACAAAATATAAAATCCGATAATTATCTATATTATTCTATATTTATATAATATCATATAATTACACAATCATATAAGATCTCAAAGTTTCACAAAAATCCTCCAAGACCCTCAACTTCCCGTAAGCACCTCCTGCAGCCCATCCACCGCGCGGCGCAGATGTTGCTCCGCCTCTTCCAGCTGCCCCGCAGCGCTGAGCACACGGCCCAGATGATCCGCTGCCACCAAGGTACCCACCGTCTTCAAACCCCAATCTGCCTGGGGGAAAGCTTGAGGGATTGATGGGGACGAAGTTTAAGGTCCTTGGGTCCTTGGGTCCTTGGAAAAAAGAGGGGATGTGCGGTTTTGTTGGAACACTCCTCCGAAATTAGAGCATGATAGGAAATTGGAACGTTGAAACCAAGCTTTTGGGGATCCTCTACTTTAGAAATATCCATCTTGGCCACCTAGGGACCGGGGGTGGTTTTTATGGCCACCGGCATTCAAGTTTGGGGCACGCTCCCCTAGGCCTCGGCCCATTCCAGCGCAAGGCGTGCTAAGTCTAAAACTGCAGGAGCCACATACCTGGATCCAGCGACCACATCCACCATGATCTGCAGCAACCACTGCGATGGTGGAAATATCTGCGATACTGGGGGTTGTGGAGAAAAACATCTAAATGGATCCAAGTGCATGTCCCCATCACAAAGGAGAAGGATCCTTACCAAGCCTTACCATCCCTACCTTTATGAGATTTTCTGCGAGCCAGGTATTGGAAAATGCAAAAAAAAAAGAAATCCTCATTTTATCCTCATTTTATCCTCATCCTGGAACCTCATTAAATTTGCACCAGATTTTGCCTTGGATTTTTATCCTCATTTTATCCTCATTCTGAAACTTCATTAAATTTGCATCGGATTTTGCCTTTGATTTTTATCCTCATTTTATCCTCATTCTCAATCCTCATTCTCAATCCTCATTTTATCCTCATTTCCTCATCAAATCCTCATTTTATCCTCATTTCCTCATCAAATCCTCATTTTATCCTCATTTTATCCTCATTTTATCCTCATTTTATCCTCGTTTTATCCTCATTTCCTCATCAAATCCTCATCCAATCCTCTTTTATCCTCATTTCCTCATCAAATCCTCATCCAATCCTCTTTTATCCTCATTTCCTCATCAAATGCTCATTTTATCCTCATTTTATCCTCGTTTATCCTCATTTCCTCATCAAATCCTCATCAATCCTCATTTTATCCTCATTTTATCCTCATTTTATCCTCGTTTTATCCTCATTTCCTCATCAAATCCTCATCAAATCCTCATTTTATCCTCATTTTATCTTCATGTTATCTTCATTTCCTCATCAAATCCTCATTTTATCCTCATTTTATCCTCATTTTATCCTCGTTTTATCCTCATTTCCTCATCAAATCCTCATCAAATCCTCATTTTATCCTCATTTTATCTTCATTTCCTCATCAAATCCTCATTTTCTCCTCATTTTATCCTCATTTCCTCATCAAATCCTCATTTTATCCTCGTTTTATCTTCATTTCCTCATCAAATCCTCATTTTATCCTCATTTTATCCTCATTTTATCTTCATTTCCTCATCAAATCCTCATTTTATCCTCATTTTATCCTCATTTCCTCATCAAATCCTCATTTTATCCTCGTTTTATCTTCATTTCCTCATCAAATCCTCATCAAATCCTCATTTTATCCTACATACATACATACATAGGTTCATGAAACAGGATGCAAAATAAATGAGGTTAGATAATGAGGATTAAATCAGGTTCATGAAACAGGATGCAAATTAAATGAGGTTAGATAATGAGGATTAAATGAGGTTCATGAAACAGGATGCAAATTAAATGAGGTTAGATAATGAGGATTAAATGAGGATAAAATGCAAATTTCAATGGTTTTGGTCTTCCCAGTGTGTGGCTCACAAAATCTCATAACCCTACCTTCCTTACCTCAGCTTGCTGCCAGGTACTCGTTCTTGCAAATGGAGCAAGTTAGTTGGGTCCACTCTCTTCGCGCCAGAAATTCCTGTTTGCAGGTCAAAGCCCAACTTGGACATTGGTGTGATCTCGCCAACCCTAGAGAAATACACGGCCGCAACCCATCAATTTAAGCATCCATGATGATTCGCAGATTGCAACGGGAAAAAAAAAGCCGAGCGTTTTTTTTCTCTTTTTTTTTGATCTTTCAAGTTCCAAATAGCTCCAATCGAACAGTCATTTCTGTCATCTCTCCTTCTTCAAACACTCCAGGTGGGCCAAGCGCAAGCTCCCGCGGCAGGGGCAGGGCGCTAACAACTCGCCCTCGCGCGCTAGGCAAATGCGACATGCAACCTGCAAAGATCCCAATGGTCCCGATGGTCCCATAGCAAGTCCCCGAAGACGTTTCTGACATTGGTGATTTCCGCGGTTTCATGATGTTTCATGGCATCTTTCATTGGCATCTTTAACTTGGATTCCAGAGTTAAGAGCTATCACATCAATCACATCCATTTTGATCTCCATTTGAGAACTACCATTATGTTTCACCAAGGAATTGGTCAGGAGCAGCCACGCACATCGAAACAAATACACTCACACTGTCAATCAAGCACGTGTGCCACGTAACAGTTTGCAATATCTGCACCTGTGCGTCCTCCGGCTTGGGATTCTCAGAGGCATCATGTTCCATAAGGACCAGCTTTCAATGGCTCTGCTGCTGTCATTTGGAAGTTCCGCAATTTCTGGAAGGAATGTCGAAAAATGATTCATAAGTTATTCATAAGGACTAGAGTCACCAGAAGCACAATTGCAGCATTCAGGTTGCTCTTTGTGGCAGTATGTTTTCCCATGGTCACTGAATGCTCATGCATAGTCTCTAGAGCCAATATCAATAAATCATGTCGCATTTCTTGACATGAGTTTCAGATGTCTGGCCAGAAACTCTTGGTTTTGATGAAGAGTTTCGACTTGACAATGGCATGCACATGCCCTCAAATGTCAGGATGTGAAGCTACCAAAGATCCCAGGGTTTCTACAATATTATCTGCCCGAAATCTCGGAGCAAACTTGCTTGGCTTAAGCAGTGCCTTGTCTCCTCAGGCTATCAGATAGCCGTCGTCCAGCTATAGCCTTAGCCAACTCGCATCTATCTCTTCTCACCCTCTTTCATCCGCAGCTCTAGATGAACATTGGAGCTGTGTAGCTCTTAAGCAGCTGAAGAAAACAAGTTGCTTCGAGCAGTGACAATTGCCCAACGGGGGCTGATCTTTGAAGCAAGCGCGATCCTTACGGCTCCCTGCTTAAAAAACCCAGGCACTCCAGTGGTAGCATGGAGGTCGTCGGCAAAGGAAAAGTCGGATCCTGCGCGTCAACTGGACTGTGCCGGATCTCAAGTACAATATTGGGACAGGGATGGACAGGGCACAACGTACTAAGTAAGTACAGCGTTCTCCTTACTTCAAGAAGTGGTCATTGCGACATGTCGGCTCTGACAGATGTTCATCCATTTTCCAAAGCGCAGATGAACAAGGCGCCTGGCCCTGACTCCTCAAGCAACTCGGAGTGTGGCGCTTCCATCATATTCCATCATGAGAAATCCAATTTTGGACAGACGATTTATATTATGACAATAATAATTATATTTTATAATTCCCTATGGTTTACCCATAATTCCCTACTGATCCATACTGTATCCTACTGTTATGAGTTCCTGGAGCATCACCTCTCCAAGTCCTGACTCGCATGGCCAGCCGCGCGACTGCACGATTGGTCCAGCCATCGACTGAAGATAATGCCAGGCAATTTGTGCCAACTCAAAAAAGATGTCTTAAAAAAGGGGAATCTAAAATGTGACTTGGTTCTGTATCAATCTTTCTGTCAGAGTTTCTCTGCTTCACAACAATACTTCAGTCGATGAGCAACGGCCCCAATCTGCCAGACCTATCAAACCTATCCGGATGCCGAAAGCAGAAGGCACTTGAAGGCACCGCAAAAGAATGTCAAATGACAGGAGCACAGTCAGGTCCAGTTCCAGCTGTTCCATCCTTTTGAGGCGACCTTCCGCGGATGATCCTATCGCTGTGTACAGCTGGCAAGAACAAATCGAGAACTCAGTGTGTTCATTGATCATTAAATCTTCATTAATTACTGTTCCATTGATTAATTACTGTTCCATTTCGATCTTCATTGATCATGTCTTCAAATATCATTAAAATGTCTGCTACTTGGCACGTGAAAACCTGTTCACCGAAGTCGTCATGATCTTTTATCGGAGTTACTGCTGAGTGCATGGCTGTGTATTTCTGGGACATGGCTTGGTTTTCCGCTGCCCAAGTCATAGGGCTACGGATCGAATTAAGGACACGCCAGCGGAGGTCAATAGCTCCTTCACCACTTTCAGCTGCGGGTCACCAATTTCCCACTTCCATTTCAGACCTCAGTGATTTGTTTCGACGCGATAGTTGCCACAAAAATTCTGTTCTCCATCCATACCTTGCCACAGTTGCCACACAGTTGCCACACAGTCCAAAGTGCTGGGGATTGGCAGCTGAGTGGCCCTTCCTTGGTTCAATTCGACCCGCAATGGCTGCTTCACGCAATAGACCTCAGCTCCAAGTGGGACCAGCAGACCCAGTCCTGGGATCAGTGTTGGTTCCACCAGCCATGTGCAGCCAAAAGCTACAAGAACTACAGAATCAAAACCTGCCATATGCTATGGTCTTAGCCAAAACCATATTTTTGAGGCCTAAGACGTTCTGATTCTGTTCAAAGAAGGTTTAACAGATCATCTGTTGAATTCGACTTGTAGGCTAAGGCTAAGGGGGCAAGTCCTTTTCCAACTTGCTTACCCACTATTTCCCAGTCTGTATCATTCTGTCAACTTACGCACATGTCGTTCCCTGCCACCAGGTCGTTAAAGCATAGCTTTGGCCAAGTGGCCCTGCAGCAGTGCCTTCTCCTTCTTTTTCAGGCGGTGCCATCCCACAATCATCTGACTGAACTGCACGACTTCTCGGGACCTTGTTGCTACCAAGGTATCGAGGCTACCATCTGGTTGCTCATGATGCTCATGTGGATCTGATAGATCCGACTGGCTGAGCTGAGACAGCGAAAGATCCAAGCGATCGCGATCCAATCGATTCAAACGTTCCTTCTTCGGTGACCAATACTCCTGGCTAAGGTTCGACCACTTCACTGTCACCGTGCGAGGAAAGGCCCAGAGCAAGCGCTGACGGTCTGCATGAGAGCTCCAACCTGCAGTGGGGAGCATGATCTCAGTCAAGTGCTTCATGCATGGGATGGCCAACCGCAAGTCCTTTGACTCCAAAGCATCGATCCTTGGTAGGGAAACTTGAGGGACAAAAACAGCATGGAGAATTTCGGGTCTTGATAAAATCAAATGACAGAGCAGAACTAGAACTAAATACAGAATAATCGAAGGAAGTAAAGAAGTCAAACTTCCGACAATATGGACAGATGAAAAGCAGAGCAGGGAAGAGGCAGAGAGAAGAGGAAGATTGGAAGAAAGAAGAGTAGAAGAGAAAGAGTAAGAAGAAAGAAGATGCAGATG
>Ga0126342_10017426_pt1 | contig 12424 bp, 10 predicted proteins | sample Cyp1metagenome_FD_92528 | JGI IMG/M metagenome (GOLD analysis project Ga0126342, IMG submission 92528) | Coral microbial communities from Lord Howe Island, Old Settlement Bay, Australia - Cyphastrea 1 metagenome | ecosystem: Host-associated > Invertebrates > Cnidaria > Coral ... | reverse complement strand
GCACGCTTTTTGTGCATCGCTTGAGCCATCGTCCGATGGCGGTCACTGAGTTGGCAAAGACATGCCACTGTGCGTACAACTGCATGCAACACAGGTCAGTCATGTGCATGGATGGATTTCACAATTGACTTTTGGCCTGTCCAGCATAGCAATCTGGCAGGCTTTCCCGCCATGTGACCTCAAACCAGTTGTTCAGGCCAGGACTCACCATCCGTGACAGGAAGCCAAGGTTCCAAGTCCCGCACATCACCGTACTTGACCTGTTCATGCCCAGCATGGCTGCAGCATTCACTGTATCCTTTGGCTTCAGCACCTCCAAGGAACAGTGACAGTGCCCCTGTGCTGCCTAATTTGCCATCACTGTCCGCTTACAAGTTTAGAACCTCGAAGGTTGAGGGGATCCATTTGATTACTTTTAATGTATGTTCAAATTTAAACACGAAGCTTCCACCAGCCCAGCACGAAGTTCCCAAAAAGGAAAGCAGCTTCTTATAGACATCTGCTCCATTTTCGAGAGAGACACTGGAATGCAGACTGCCCAGTCACCAAATGTCAACAGTCCATCCTTGACCATTCAAAAAAACGAATTGCAATTTGCTCAGTTTGATTTCACCCAGTGGCCAACATTACTTTGAAATCCTTTTAAATCTGTGAAGCAGTGTCCTTGCTTCATGTGTGCAGCTCCGTCCAGACTTTCCCGCCTCCCCAGTTTCTTTGACGACAGCTTGGCCCCGTTCGATGATGGCTGCGGCCCAGGTTTGCCTCACCGTCGTCGCCCAGTCTGTGAGCTCGGCAGTGAATTTGGTGTTTCAGCACGCTCCACAACGGAAATTGACGGCATGCATCGGCATGCCAAACAATATGTACACATTGTGACAAGAGAAAGGCGACGTTTCACGGCACAAGTTGGTCATGCACTAGCCATGGAATCTGCCGCCTGTCCCCGTCCTTCCTACCACCCCATGGTGAATGACTTCAGAAGATCTATCTATATATATATATATACATATATATATATATATATGTCTGCGCAGTACAACCCAAAAAAAATGGTAGAGTGCTTCCATGGATTATTGTTCTCTCATTTGTGGACATTGCCCCGCCTTTTCTGGTTCGAGACAGAAAGCTGATGCTCCTCAGTCACAAGGCTTGATCCTTCTGTTCGATGTACTCATAAATACAAGTGCAAGTATTGCATCATGTTCCATGACATTCCATGAGTTGAATGTCTCATGCCAAAACCAGCGGATGCACCTCACCCTCTACCACCGTCTTCACAGTTGCAACACCCCGCAACTGATACCTTGAGACACTTGCAACGGAACGCGAAGTTGCAGATTCAGACATGTTGCATTCAAGAAACGGAGACCGCAACTGAGGGAGCCACGCTATCTGCGGGTGGCACATGAGCCTGGATCCAAGGATATCCAAGGTGTCCTTTCTGAAGAACCATGTTGAATCATGTTGAATCAGAATCGCAAATGCCAGGCCGCCAACGCAATTTCGGACGCCATGAAAGCCGCCCAGCTCTCGCTTTCTGCTGTCATCCCTAACGCGTCCCATACATGAAGAATTCAAGATTCCTTTGATTCCTTTGGTCCGTTTGGTGCACAAGTCAGGTGCGGGCTCAGGACGTCGTCGCTAAAACCATTAACAGCCTGATAGTGCTCGAAAAGATGGTGCATGTTGAAGCTGCTTGAACACGGGAGCTAAATCAATTATCAATTGTCAATCAAATCGAAAAACCAATGCACTTGGGCAGTTCAGTCAGTGGCCTCCCAAATCTTTTCGGAGCGAAGCACCAAAACCTGGCACTATTCCAAGGAATATGGTCCATTTTTTTTCGAAGATTCTTTTGACCCACAATGTTACCAAGGATCCTCTCGACCGGTTTTCGGCACTTTTTGACTGTTATATAGGTGATAACAGTGATAACTCTTACACTAAGCGAGAGTCATCCGTCATCCTTCCCATAACAAGTGAGATAACCACACTGTCCGGAATCGGGGTTGGCCTTGGAGTCAACCTCCGCTGTCACAGTCGAATGGCGTGCCTTGACACAAGGGTTGATGTCCCCCTTTCAGACACTTGCGCGGTGAGGTTGAAGGCTTGCAAATCATCAAAATTCTGTCTCCCACAAGAACATGAGACAAATAATCCACTAGTTTGTCCGGCCGAGCCTGTAAAACATTTAAGGCACCCAACTCACCAAAAAGCATGCCTTCAGATCGTTGGCCAGGTATTTATGTCTTCATGCCATGGCAGTTTCTTCCGATGACAAACCTTTAATCAAAATGACTTTCAATTCACAGAGCTTGCATATATATATACATATAACTGGGCTTTATGATAGATCCTATCTACAGTTATCATGATATATCTATAGCTAATGGAGTTTATAACTCATTGAGGACAGAACCAGGCTGGATTGTCGGTAAGCTGTAATCTCTTTCGTATTCCATGCGCCTGGCAGCTTGTGACATGCAAAGAGTGGCTGCTTGGGCAATTCGACCACATTTGGGAGTCCCGTACTCTAAGAAAATAATCGGAACTGAGTATATGAATTGTAATTACTATACACAATTATATATATACGATATGTATTCACATCTAATTTAATTATATAATGAGTTATAATGGATTCATACGGAATTATGTTCGCAAAAGGTCCAGTGCCGTAAGCCTATTCAAGGCCGAACATGTTGAGGCTACTGCCAACATATCACAATCAGCCAGAACCACTCAGACTGAATCTGATGCGTTAGTTGTCCAGAGATCACCAAACCAAGCCTCAGTGGCAAGTCACAAGCCAAACCACTTACAGTACAGGTTTGATGTGCAATGATGTCGAACACTTCTCAGGCTCGGACCATTCCTGGTTTTGCTTTTCTCCTTCTTTGTATACAACTTCAGAGAATCGCAGGAAGCGCTCCTGCACTGAAGTTCACCATTGGCCCAAGCTGCACCAAGAAAAACAAACGACCAACTAGAATAAAGTAAAATCGTCCGCTTAGAACACTGCATGAGGGGAAAGCGTTTTTGGGGGCCTCTCCGTGTTCGGCCAGAAAGATCAGCGCCTGGAGAAACTCACGTGGAAGCAGGTTGCGGATGAGAGTTCCCGACCCATGGCCTGGTCCGAAAGCCTTCCAAAAAGAGAAGTCTTCTGCAGAAGCTTCCCATTCTGAACAGTCGGGCGTTCAAATGGAAAGATATGGAAAGATATGGAAAGTACAAAGTAACGTTCAGAAAGGAAATCAATCAAGTCTTGACGGTCGCCCGTCAAGATGCCTCAGGCATCTTCGGGGCTTGTTTCTTTCCCTCACTTTCTTCTGCCTGATGCATAGAGACACTTTTCAGCTTTGACCTTTCGTACTCCCAAGGCAGCACATGGTCACGAGGTATATTCACACACAAAGCAAAACGTTGGGAACTAGCAGTTTGGGAGTCCAACAGCCAAGCCCGACTTGCTTTGGGCCTTCGCTTTATCGCTTGGCTTGCGGACTTGCACTCCGCATAGTTTCTGACATCAGCTGACATTAGCCAATTTCAAACAATTGACATGAAAAATGAATCAGAGGCAAACCAAGCAGTGAGACGTCAAGTTATTCAGTGCAAATGCGGCCACTTTAGATTTGACCCACCTCTGAAGGTGCCAGACTACTGATATCCAAGGCGATGGGAGTGGTCATCTGGGCCAACCAAGCGGATCATACGCCAACGTAGTCTGCAGGTATCCGGTACGCCAATCATAGAGATTCATATATATATATATAGCACAAAGATGCACAAAGTATACAGCAGATTCATCCAGGTGTCGCACGGCCCTTTTCAGCTTCGCGTGTTGGCTGAGAGATTGGTGATCTGCGATGTTCCAACAGACAGGCAGCAGAAGCTTTGATCATATTATCAGAAGTCATATCATTATAATAATCATACAGTTACATTAGTTAAGAATCATGCATCATGTGATCATCATGCTAGCAAAATTAAGGATTGATTGAAATGCGTCCACCACTACAGGCACGTTGATGCCCCTCATCGCCCCCTTGCAGTCAGCTGCACCTTCTTCTGGGACAGGCATGTTTCTATCCTGAGATTTTATGTGGCATCGGTTGTGTGATGTCCTAAGAAGGTCTAGGCAGCCAAAAAACATTGGTCAATGCTGATCAATGCGGGTCGATGCTGGTCGTTTTTCATGTTTCTTGTCATTTTGAGGGGCACACGTTGAGGCCTTTAGACAGCCTGAGTCTGCATGGTAGGACCAGCAACACTGATGCTTTCGAGATGCAAAGGCAATCCAAACAACTTTGGGTTGCCTTGCTTGGATGGTCTGGCCACCACGTGTTTCTCAATAATGTGCATCATGGCTTCCAAAAGAATGGTCATGACTCTGTTTAAAGTTTAAAACTCTGTTTCTCCATACTCAGACCATGGCCGTCGCATTTCTACTCGAGCCTGGGCAGCCAGGATCTGCGTTACACTGCTCTTCCCAGATTTCCCAGAGAAAATGATTCCTTCATTTCCTCCCCATTCACCGCCTGCTTCAAGGTCTCTGCTACCGACCCCGCCATGGAAGCTCTTCGCACATTTGCCACGGAAGCAGCGGATGCCCTGTCCAGATGTCAGACCGGTGTCTTTCCAAAGATGACAGCTTGTTACACCTTTCAAGTCCTGGTCTGCGCAAGCAGTTTTGAATTCGAAAAGAATGAACCAGGTAGCTGCAAAGCGTGCCTTCGCCTGAAAGTTTTTTGGGGAGACCTGGCACTGGAACATTGCCAACTGCACAGCGCATCCGCTGGGCAGCCGAGCTGGGGACTCATCACTTGAACTTGGAGGACCGAGCAATTGAAAACCTTGGCACATTGAATTCATTGCATGACATGTGGATGGGTCTGTGGAACAATCCTTGGGGAGATGGGCATCCTACCGGCTTTTTCTCAGGGCAAGGTTTTGACTTTTGACCCAAACGTACATGGAGGATCTGACAGCCTGAAAATCTGAAACCACCGAAAAGCTAAAGGATCGGACTGGCTCCTACTGAAGAACGACGTCCCCTGGGGATTTGTGGAAGCTTGCAATCGTGTGGAATCGTGAAGGACGAGATCAACAAGGTCTCTTGGCTTAGCATCAGACACTTCGTGTAAGAAGCGAAACATATTATCTCTAGATTCTAGACTAGATCATACGCTACCTTGAGTCAACTTGAGTCCATGGGTGGTTTCAACAGCCACACTGAGATTCACACCCTGTTTTCTTTTCAGGCGAGAAGTGCCTTTGACAAACCAAAAAACAACAGGCACAGCCCGGCACAGCCCGGCACAGCCCGGCACAGCCCGGCTTGAAGTCTCGAACCCTGTCCCAGGCCCCCCAGGTCGATGAGGCACGCTTTTTGGCGGGCTTTGGCATCTAGTAAAACATATTGCATATACAATGCATATAGCGTGGAAGATAATCAATTTCCAAGTTGTAGCAACGTCTCATCTTGCGGAGCTTCAATTTGCCCCACACCTGACCATGCCCAAGAAACTCGTTGCCGACGATCATCTGCAGTAAGATCCAGGGTGACTTCAAAGCGGCTGCATGTCGGACTGTAGATTTGCCAGCAGTGTGAGCATGGGTTTGCACCTGGACCTTCCACAATGTACCTGGCAGTGGAGTCCCCTGATTGCTTCAATTTCGGATTTATCCATGTTTATCCTGAACCTAGTGGCAGTTTCATAATTTAATTCAAGTTAAATCCCGGTCCAAATAAAATTACCGGAAAAAGGTAGCAAAATTAAATGCTGGCAATTCATGTCATCTGCCTTCCATTCAACACCATTTTTTGAAAGGGTTGATTAAGTACAGCAAAGTTTCTCATATGGTCTCGAACAGGTAAGTTGTGGATAAAGGGACAGGTGAATATCTTCATCAACGATGATATAGAATCGCTCCATGAAACCAGCGAAACCTCTCGATTGTATCTTGCCAAAGGCGCGGAAGATCCCTGGCCTTTGCACGTCCATGACCATTGTCACGGGGACCCAGTTGGTCCATGAACCGTAAACATGATAGCTATGACGCTCCCATCCATCTTCACTTTCCCAAACCTTGTCACCTCTGACGTCAGATGCGACTGTGACACGAAGATGCCCGTCTGACACCTCCAATGTCACAGTGAGTTCTTCTCCAGGCATTCCGCGAATTTGCCAATACTTTTTCTTGCCGAAACTGTCTGGACCTCTCACTGGCACTGTCGTTTTTACTGCACCTGATTTGGCAGGATAGATCAACTGATTCACATCACCATCTCTTGAAATCTGAAACTCCTCTTCACCCATCACTCCAAGGCGGAAAGAGCCCTGCCAAGTGCCAGCTTCAGTTTGCTTCATCTCCTGAAAATGACCTGCTGTGAAGGTCCCTGTCAACATGTAGCTGTGGGCAAAGGCAATAGTCGGCGAGGAGCTGGGAGTGGCTGTGAGGGTGTTTCCCAAGGGTTTCCAGGAGACGCTCTTCACTTCTGGATGCCATCGAAGCTCAACTTGGTACAAACTGCCAGACAAAGCCTGAGAGTCACGGCCATCAATGATCCAGTAGCGTCCAGCACTCTTGTGATCCGGCCCTTCCACCCAGATTTTGCTCGAAGCATCCTTGATGATGGGATAAATTTCCATGGTCAGGTCTCGATCGAGGCAAAATCTGAACATTTCGTAGCAAACTTCACCAAGCATGACGTGTGCAATGTACACACCCTTCTCTCGCCTTTCCATGGCTTCCATCTTGGTCCAACCGCTCCAAGAGCCAAAAATGTACACTTCATCCTCAATATCTTCTAACTCTTCACCAGGCTTGGAGGAGCGTCGATATCTGTAGCCACCAGTGTAGGCCTGACTTGAGATATCATAGGAAGCCCATTCATCTCGGAGGACATCAGCCTTGTAGCCCTTCTTCTTGCGGAAGGACTTAGTGATGGGTTCACCTGTCGTGACTTCTATCAACCCAAGGGTGACAGGACATCGAATGTGTATCTGATCTGCCTGGGCCAGGTCCGGCTTGGCATTGGCTTTTCTGGGCCCTGACTTGCATTGACTCCATACATCTGCACGAGCATTTGTCCCACTGAAACCAAAGGAAGAGACCCCAGCATAGTTGCTGTTCAAGCGAGTGTCAATGACTTCTGTGTCAAAGTTACTGGGGAAACCATCTACGTCCAAATGTGGATTCAAATTTCTGAGGTGACAGTTGGGATGAGCTTGCGAACTCGCTACCATGCTCACGCATTTGATAAGGCCAATCATTCCGGCACATGCCTCAGTGTGTCCAATATTTGACTTGGCACTGGTGGTCAACAGGGGTGTGTCCCTGGGCTCCATAACACCTCTAAGGGCACCAACTTCAATGGGATCTCCCAAAGCCGTCCCTGTACCATGGCACTCTGCAATGGTGATCTGGCTGGCAGTGACCATCGCCTCTCGCATGGACTCTCTGATGCAAGCTTGCTGTGCCATTCCATTGGGTGCAGTCAAGGTGGCACTGCGACCATCTTGGTTTACGTAGGTACCCATCAAACAGCAGAGCTGCTTCAAATAGTCATCATCAGAATCACTTGGTTTGATGTAGACACCTCCAAATCCATCACCACGGGCATAGCCTTCAGCACTAACATCAAAGGTAAAGCATCTTCCCTTCGCAGCCAGCATAGAAGGGCCGCAAAGACCAATGAAGGTCATGGGACTCAAAAGCATATTGACGCCCATGCAGATTGCATCCAGGCCGCGATTGTTCACAACCGATTTGATCTGTCCACCGCTAGCCTTTCTCAAAGCCTGAACAGCGGTGGTGACACCGACCAATGAGGCCGAACAAGCAGTGTCAATGTTGGTGGATCCACCCCTGAGGCCAAAAATGTGCGACAGTCTGCCGGCCGAAACGATCTTGGACACCCCAGCATATGTCCAATGACATGCTTCCAAATTTCCGAATGGAACAGGTCTACCAGGGTTCTTGGGCTGTTCCAAATGCTTGATCTGCGCAACAAAGTCCCAATCAGTTCCGGTGTCACCCAGGAAGGCAGCTGTTTGACGTCCATTGAGATCTTTCCTGGTGAAACCAGCTTTTCTAAGCAGGCTATAGCCATCTTCAAGGATCATGCGCTGATTGGGCGAGATAGTCATGACTTCATCTGGGCTAATTCCAAAGAAAACATTGTCGAAATTGATGATCTCTTCATCACTCATCATCGCCCCATGTCGAACGTAGCTTTTTCCAGGTTCTTTTTCACCATCATGTGTGCAATAAATATCAATATCAAACCTTGTGGCGGGAATCTGAATGAAACCATCGGTGCCACTGGTCAACATACACTCAACTCCATCCAAATCACGAGCCCCACCGGGCAAATGGCCATGCATTGCCATGACATGCATTCTGTAGCCTGTTGGCATCGGAGGGCCAACCAAAATTCCCAGAGCTTCTGAATGCTGCATGCTATCCACACTGAAGTAACCAGTGGCTAACTGTTGAACCACTTTTGATCCTGCGTCAACTATCCAGGTTGTCAAAGCAAGGGGTTCTTTGCCCAGCGGTTTGTAACTGAATCCAAATTCATCACATCGGAAAACTAAAAGTTTACCTTCAGACAAAGGGATTGAGGTAGCATCTTTTGCACTCCCGGGGCGTGGCAACAAATCCATCACACCCCCATCATTTGAAATCCATCTCATCAGGCAGAGTTTGCGCTTCTGAATGAACTGCAAATGGTTCTCTAGCACGCCTGCATCCACATCCTCATCGGAGAGATTCCGGGGTTGTAGCCGTTCGGCTTCTTCGAAATCACGAAATGGAGTCCACACCATTCCTTTCCTTCTGCCTGCACAAGTGAGACCCAACGCTTCCGGCGTGATGGGCGCCAATAGTTTGCAAAGAGCAGTGAGTTCTGCATCCACTTCCTGCAATGCCCAGGTCAGATCTCCAGATCGATCATCCAAGATGCCAACCTTGCTGTTGCCATCCTGTCCCAAGTAGTCGGGCAAAAACTCCCTGCGCAAGCTGGTGTGAATCGACAAAGATCGAGCTTCTAAGATTGCCGTGTCTCGCAATAGCTGGTCCTCAGGCATAGAGATGAGACTCCAGCCTTGATCAGCGATAGAATCGACCACATTACATGCCAAGTCATTCAGCTGGCGAAGGCGGTCAGATGTCTCTACATCTTCGTTTGGCCAACTCAACATGCGGCCATGCGGCAGTGCAACACGGCACCCGCAACTAGGACTGGCCTCTGAAAGCGGCCACAAATTGTTTTGGGAAATCTGAACCAACGGCAGAATGAATCAAAAAGGATCGAAAACATTTACTGAAAACATGGGTCTGACTGCAACTCAATCCACAAATTCATCGTGGGAAAACCGTGTTCCCATTGAAACATCAACAACACAACAATCTGACATTTCCAATATGATTCATGGGACACGCCTGGTTTAGCTATGCAGCAAAAGTTTGGCCCTTGTTCAAATCCACGAGCGTGTGTAGAATTGATTTGTGTCTTGTTTGATCTGTCAACACTCAGCATGATTCATTCAGCAGTCCAGGAAGGCCAGGAAATGCAGTGAAAACTAAGCAACAAACGCAAAACCAATAAATAACAAAAAAATCTGACGGATGGCAACGATCATGCTGTCAGAAACTGGAAACTGAGTTATTGGCACCGCAGACCCTCCAAGAACTGGAGGTCCAGTCCTAAGATATCAAAACGGGGATCACAAAAAAAATGTGGTCAAATTCTGGAAACAAATTTATTTTTTGTAATCACATTCATGTTCAAAAACATTATCGACGGATGTCATGTTGCCCAAATGGATTTCACATTTTTAATGATTCGATACGCTTGCCTCAGGGAACTTCGCCTTGCCGAAATGGATTTGCGGCGACCCTGCGCATTCGATCCAAACACCGACCCGAAATCGAAAAACAACATGCCCACAACGGCCCACATCTCTCGGAAAGCCTCTGCAGACTCTTTAGCTGGCCTTAGTAACAACACGCAGTTGCTGAAAAAGTAACAAAATGGTTCCGCATATACAGTAATTTTCTACACGTGTCCATACATAGATCCAAGGCTGCAAGTCCCCCACACATGAGCGGTTGAATGCCTGGCAGCCGAACAATAGCAAAAGCAAGGAATGTGCAAAAAATGCGTGTTGGAAATTCAGATGCCGAAGCACCTTCGACCACTGAATTTTCCTTTTCCAAACCGCAGCCTTGGCACAATAAATTTTGGAAATTGATCCAAACACATGTGCAAATCAGTTCCTGTACTGCGGCCGTGGAAAAAATGAAACTGTCTTGAAGCAGCCAACGAATCGTGCCCGAAATTCGAGCTATCCTGCGGCAATGCGGCAATGCACAATAATTTTGGCAAACTGATTGATTTTTTTTGCAAAAACATCAAGCCTGCGTATTCTCAGCCATGTAGTCCAGGCCATGTTGTGAAAATATTTTGACGTTTATGCATGGTCCAACGGTGACAAAACTGAAACCATTTGATGCGCTGAAATGGACTTTGGTGTGACAGGACTGAAAGTTTTTCGTAGTGTTCATTTAATGCTTCCCGCGGCAGCAACCACTTGAGTCAAATTCGATGGACGTCAACGAAAACAAACAAAATAACATTTTCAACAAACAGTATTATTTGCAACACCCACCATCCATTGACCCGAAAATCCCTTAATAATATTTATATAATAACCACCATCTCGTGAAAGAAAAAAATGGATTCGGGGTTCTCTTGCGATCTCTATAGATGGAACAGCTACAACTACAATTTACAAAATACTGTTTTGATGAGTTGATTAACTCCCTGTTCATCACGGTCCAAAACTGAAATGGAATTGAATCTGCGCAAAGCTGCGAGCACTTTTGAACCTTAAAGAGCCTGCCCATGTCGAGCAGTAGTCCGTGTTTGCCGCAGTGATAGGAACGGATACTACACATCTGATCTGTACCATCTTGAAACCCTTTTGCACCCCCCGTGGCATCAGCTATGTAGAAAAAAGAAATACTCAGGGCTCAAGGCCACTATGAAGATCCGCCAACAAAAGGCCACGTAGTTGTTAGACCACGGCCATGGCTGGGTTTAAAATCTGACTCTGGGAATTGTGCCATCCAAAGCAATCGCAAGACTACAGTGTGGAAGGACACACATTTCGGCCGGCAACCATGATGTGTAAAAGCTCACATCACAACCGGCCATGACACTCAGAAACTAGCGCCAAAAATCCCGGTTCTCCTTGTCATAGCGCCTGATGAAGGCCGCCCCCCGACTCGTGCACGGTCAGCTCCACTTCCACCAGTGCCGCCGTAGCCACCACCACGATGTTCATCATCATCGTAGTCGTAGTCGCGTCCATATCCTCTTCTGGGCCTTCTGGGTCATCACCGTCTCCTGGTTGGGAATGGTCTGAATCATCAGTCCGTTCTTCTTCTTCTCCTTCTTCTGCATGTCCTTGAAGACTTCCAGACTCCGTCTCCGGCTCTTCCAAGAAATCGATGCCACTATCATTGTTGAGCCATGATCTCACTTGTTCTGCCGCTTCAATCCATATCTCTGTGTTGCCGCTCTGAAACTTCACCAAGAGATTCTGTAGGTTTCTCAAAAGTTGCAGCATCTTTGCTCGTTCTGCTTGATCTCGTTGCAAATGAATTGAGTTGAGTTCGACAAACCTCTGCAATTGTGCACCACCACATTCTCTTGTCCAATGCCTTGCATCAGTAGATCCCAACGGTAATCATCCAAAGCATCAGGTGCCCTTGGCACGGGCATGTTACAGAAAGAGTTTGCCATGGGTACACTGCTGAGGCAAAAGTTGCCATCGTTCATGATGCAAAGCATAGGTGGTTCCATTGAGCTCGAAGGTTGTGCTCCACTTGCACCTCGATCATCAGCCATCTTCATCGCCACTTCCATTGCGACTCGTCGATCAACTTGTCGTGACAAAGATCCAGGCATTGATTTGGGTTGAGGATTGCTTCCATCATCATAGTCATCTCTTGGCCTTGATTTTGTAGTAGCCCCACCTGAATCTCTGTCTGGGACAAATCCATGGTGTAAGTTGGCCCACTCGTCAGGGTCACTCACTTCTTCCATTCCACTTTGAAGATATCGTTGGTATCTCTGCATAGGTGTTTCTTCCAACTCAAAGGAATCTTCCTCCTCCTCCGCTGGGTTTCCACCATCATCTCGTTCACCAGCATCTGCTGCTTCATGAGCACCTTCTTGTCACCTGCCCTTTGAACCTAAAAACTTGTGGGCCCAACGTGACATACCCGTCTCATTAATCGACGTGTTTGATTCAAACTCAAGCAGCTGCTGTCCGCATCCTTTTTCATATCGGGGGAAGAATCGAGGTTTGAGATTCTGATATCTCATCTGATTTCTGTACATCGATCT
>Ga0126342_10017425_pt1 | contig 12425 bp, 10 predicted proteins | sample Cyp1metagenome_FD_92528 | JGI IMG/M metagenome (GOLD analysis project Ga0126342, IMG submission 92528) | Coral microbial communities from Lord Howe Island, Old Settlement Bay, Australia - Cyphastrea 1 metagenome | ecosystem: Host-associated > Invertebrates > Cnidaria > Coral ... | reverse complement strand
GTGTGTGGGGGGGGGGGGGGGGGGGGGGGGGGGGGGGGGGGGGGGGGGGGGGGGGGGGGGGGGGGGGGGGTACTAGAATGACTAGCAATCTCCTGAATAATCAGGTAACGGGGCTGGCCGTCCTCCCCTTTACTTCGTAAAGTAAAACTCAAGGTAGCCCCTCTGGAGCTACCTTTCGTGATTTCCAATCATTTCCAGCAGTGGATTGCAGACACATCCATGATTTTCTGTGATTTGCACCCGGTCTTGCTGAAGGATGAATTCATGCGGAAGTCTCTGGAGTAAAACCTGTTTCATCCAGCCGGGTGTCGAATGAATCCATTTCAACTACATCTGGATTTGCTCCACTCAATTAGAGTCTAATTAGGGTCTTGGGGTCCTGAGGTTCTTGATGGTTCAGTATGTATGTCTAATTCTTGCTAGAATACCAATTAGTGCCAAAGCTCAATTTTTGCCCGTTCAATCAATGAACAAATCACTGTGTTTCTTGTGAAATCATGTGAAATCATGTGAAATCCCCACAGGGATTTCGCATATTTCCCAGCAATGCAACATGGATGTTCGGTGCTTTTTGACCCCGATTTGGGATGCCGAACTTGCGTCACCTCTGGCTGCTTCGAGACACACTCGGAGCCTGGCGCGGAACTTGAGAGGACGCAAGTAGAGGCGGGTTCACGTACGAAGACTCATCTTTGTGAATATCAAATCACATGGATATAATGAGGATTTACAGCTATAAGTTATTAAAATCATATGTAAATGGTTATATATATACACAATTAATACTCATTGTTTGTGAATAATTACATATAACGAGGATATATCAAATTGAATCCAACGTATTTTTCTTGGTATCATTGTGTGTCCATTCGAAAGTCAGATGCCTCCGCCATGAAGATCTTGTCATCACTTTCTTCGTTTGATGAAGAAAAGCACGGAGAAAAAACAAAAAACAACAACAAAAACAAACGCCAAATGTGACCTTACCATCCCAAATAAAAAGGGTTGGCCTGAAAATAGGATGCCCCTCAGAAAGCTGTTTGTTTGAGGTATCTCCTCATTTGTTAAACAAAACCAAATTTGACCTAACTATAAACCTATTGCACTGCAGATAAACAACATCAAACAACCATTTAGCACAACAAACAACAGTTGACCATTTTAGGCCTTGGAGATGCTGGGCAGAGGTGTGCCGGCCGCAGGGCCAAGATCAAGGACCTCTGCCGGTCGCAACTCGAACATTTGACACCTGGGGATGTGATGATGGGGATAGGGATATGATAGGGATATTTAGAGGGTTATAAGTTCAGTTCTATGAATAGTCTAGCTTCTGAATAATGAATCATACAGTATCAAATAGGGGATTTCATGCGTATAATATGGCCAAACAACTGCTGTCTTTCATGCGCAAGATGATTTTTTTTGGTACCATAGTTTTTCGGGGCCACTTATATTTGGGACAAACCCACATTGTAGATTGCAAGCATAATCTTTCGGCCCATTTCATGAACCCAATCTGGGTATCTTTTCAATCTGCAGAAATGCCTTTAATTTGGTTTTAGCCATCTTGAAAAATATTAGTCAATGGGAAGGATTATCCCATATATTATGGAAAAAAAAAAATGTTCCAAACCACCAACCAGTCCATCGCATTATTTTTGCAATTCTGGCGCGTATCGCATGTTCAGACACCCATTTTCTCAACCCTTCGCCTTTCCTTCTTGACCCAGAGAGGGCTCTTCGACTTTCCACTTGCAAATGCTGAGCACAATGGACAACGCTACTGGAATCATGCGGTTGTATACTGCATATGTGTAGGTTTGAAGAAAACAAAAGGCCACTCTGCTGGGGGAATCTACTAGGATTCCACTTTTTATAAACGGTTTATTATGGTTTGTCATGGTTCATGCTGTATCATTATTTTCCCCTATTCAAGTACGGTCCGTGCAATTTTCAGGGGCTTATCTCCAGGTTTCCACCGTCGGTCGGGAATCCCTGCAGAGCGGGAAGCACCTGCAGAGCGTCGATGAACATTGATGGAGTTTCATGGATCATATCTGGTTGGTGGGAAAAACCTACCAACCAGTGGTTAATATACTGTTAATATTAGTGGTTAATATATTGATGGTTATTATATGGTTATTATATGGTTATTGGTGGTTAATCATATTACTGCTTGGTGGTTGCTGCTAAGCCCTCTGAAAAATGATGGAGTGAGTTCGTCAGTTGGGATGATTTTCCATTCCCAACTGTTTCTGGAAAGTCATAATCCATTCCATGGTTCCAGTCACCACCAAGCAGTAATTTTATTTGCCCTGAAACAATGCACATGATACTCACAATTAGTGAGGCCCCCGTTAGATAGCGTTCAGTTGGTGAACACAACTCCAATGTCACTATGGTTTATGGTACGTAAATAACTATAGTTACTGGGGCTTATCTAAACCAACTAACATCACTGTCAATGGATTGGTTTAAGGGAAAATCTACAGGAAACCCATGGGTTTTTACCATCAAATATAGGGCTTTCCTGTAAATTTTCCCATCATCCAATTCTATGACACTGGGGGGCCTCACATTGCATGATACATGCAGTAATTGGGATGAACATGGATCATCCACAGACCCTTCAACCAGGACCTTGTGTCGGCCAAGGGCGTCAGCTTTAGCCACCGGGAACATACCACCCTCAAAACACTCGGTGGAACCTGAGAAAGAAGACTATAAGACATATAGGTATCATATAATATGTATATATATATAGGCTTAAATACCTGTACCTACTTTTCTGGATAATATGTTTTTTCGTACTGCAAGGATTAAACGTAACAAAAACAAAACACTGCGGCAACACTGTTGGCGCCTTGATCCATCGCCCATTTGCCATGGTGCCCCGTCAATTCTGGGCAAACAGCATTGCTTGGTGGTATGATGGGGAAGGATTATCCCATATATGACATGGAAAATAAAATTCATGTTCCAAACCACCAAACCAGAACAACATGTTGGCTGAGTGTTCCACAATCCAAGAACGGTCGATTTTCCAAGTCAGGGTAGAAAACATGGTTTATCATGATGATTGATCAACGGGTGAATATCTAAAGTTTTAGCATGACACATCCAACAATCAGCAACTATTCGAGACCACCAGCCAGAAAAAGAAGGGCAAATGGGCGAACTCACTGAATTTCACTTAATTGTCTTGCTTATCTTGGAATGATCGCGCTGCATCCACTTGTTTCAATATAGCATCCAGCCGTATGGGACCGAACAAAAACGGTCCACTCCCAAACAATTCCAAACACCGAACATGTCACGTGTTTTTGAATCATTTGGGAATTATGAAACTAAAATCATTTCTGTTGTTTTTTTCCCATGGAAAATGATAAAGCCTGGAAACCAAGAAATCCATCGTCACAGACAACGACTCGTCGGCTTCCAAGTTGGGCGCTGGAAGCGCCCAAGGTCTTGAGCCGACGCGGCCATGTTTCGTATTGCACCAAATAGATGGAAGCATATGGAAACCAATTAAGAACCTGGAAACTATGCAAAAATTGTATACACTCACCACCTTGCAACAAACTTGTCAACATCCTTCATATCCTTCGTGAGTCCTATCTCTTAGTTGCTGGTACTTAGCCATACAAGATATATTGGTCACTTAGGTTCAGTTGGGTTTTGCATATGATTCATGACTTTGGACATGACCGGCACAGAAAAAAAACACAAACAGAAAGTTACAGGAAGTGATGTTCGTAAAGGACCATCTCACTTAGTTAGTTACAGGTTGATAACATTTAATAAGCCTAGTTAGTACCTTCTGGTAAACGTTTACATAACTATGGAAAATCAACATTTTGAATGGGAAAACTCACTATTTCTATGGCCATTTTCCAGTTCGCTTTTTGTCAAATTACCAGAGGGTAAGTCCTCGATTGGGGTTATCCAAGCAGTGTTTTTCCCCTGGATCCAGGAATTAGGATATATTGGGATAGGGTATTTGTTCGCGTAGATCCAGCTATACTGTATGAAAATACCTCTTGATACGTGGGAAATATCGGTTAATGATGTATGCTTATTATATATATATTATATTGTATTATATTATATTATATTATATATATATTATATACTATTGTTGAATAGTGTTATCCATCCACATTATGCATGTTTACAAGTGCTTATATACTACATCGACCATAAATTATATGCGGCAAATGGTTGATCACATTGGAATTAGACCAAACAAGAACATGTCAGAACATATGATTGCAAAATCATACCCAACACATCGCAACACGTATACATATATAAATATAAAATATAAAATACATATACGTATCATATTATACACAGTAATTAAATATAACATTATATATATATATATTTACACAATATTATTATGAATAGAATTGCACATGTTCTATATATGTCAAAATGATAGAGTATTTACGAATTTCATCGAATTTCCCTAACCAAACACGCACGCGCCCTTTTTCCTGCGCTTCCTGTTCTGTGGAACCCCCCCTGGAGTGGCTGCAGCCTACGGCAGCCACTCGGATGGGGCCCAGGGCTGCGGCTTCTGTGACTGGCCGATCTGGCTGACCAATGTGTATGAATTCAACCATTTATATCATTTATACAGCTGAATCCCAGTTTAGAATGTTTAGATACTGCTGAATCCAAGTTTAGATGTTGATTTAGAATGATCTAAATAATTATAAATTCACCAAATCATACCAAAATCATTGTTTTTGATACACAGAAATCATGCTGTTTCTGCATCTTTAGACGAAGCTTCGACCTGGATGAAATGCTCCCATTTCAATGCCCATTTCTCGGATATGTCCTATTGCCATGTTTGATCACCGGAGTGTGTATATATATATATAATGTATACAACTATAATGTGTATATAATTTATATAGACACAGTATATATATATAAGATTAACATAGCAGAATCACAAACCAGTCACCTGTTTCACTAGCATTGCCAGCAACAAAAAGTGTCAGCGCTGGATTCCAGTCACGCTTTCGGATTTTCATGGATTTTCCATCCCCACGGCAGTGACGCCACCAGTGGCTTAAATTGAGCGCTTCGCAGGGGAATCAAACTCTTTCACCCTTGTCACCGGCCAAAGCGGATGACAGCGGCATCTTTTTCCTATTTTTTCCTCGCTTTGGATTCCTCCAGGTGTTCTCCTTAGGTTAGGTTGACCCTCATGAATACCATCTGGTTATTTAACATAGCCATGGAAAATGGCCCATTTATAGATGGTTTACCTATTAAAATTGCGATTTTCCATGGCTATGTAAACCACCTATAAAAAATTGTTTTTTTTTCCATGGCTATGTTAAATAACCAGATTGTAAACAAGAATAAAAGACCACAACAACAAGAAAAATGGTGGGCTACACTCACATATCAAAAGCAAACACCAACATGTGGCAGTGTGTCAAAACCTTGTACCCCTGGTGAACATCAAAATAGCTGGTAAATGGATGTTCATCCCCCTAAAAATGGTATTAATAGGTATTGATCCATACCCATGTTTTGGAAGGCCAACTTGACGACATTGCGCTGTCCCTCCTGACAATGGCTTCCCATGGACATCCAACACCCGCACTATGCCGACCAGACTAGCATGGGAATTTTGTGCTTCAAAACTAAAGTGGAGACCCACCTACTGCTATGGCTATGGCTAACCATAAATACCCAACCTGCCATTCCTGTTTATGACAGAAAACATATCATTTGCCCAAGGTTGACGCAATCATATTTTATCATACAGAAGCTATATGAATCCTGGTTGGTGCTTGACCTACCCCTCTGAAAAATATGAGTTCGTCAGTTGGGATTCTGACATTCCCAACTGAATGGAAAGTCATTCAAAATTCCATGGTTCCAGTCAGCACCAACCAGCAATAATGGTGATGATGGTGAAGAAACTGTTAATTATAATGGTTAATAAGCAATGTTAATAATGGTTAATTATAATGGTTACTTATAACCCATAGGATCCATGTATGCTAAATATGGTAACATGGATCCCATCAATATACCCCTATTTTGTTAGCATTAACATACCAGCACCATGGATCCTATGGTAATGGTTAATTAGAAGCTATATGTCTATATTAGATCTTTGTCGTGATCCGCAACTGCGCCAGTGAACGGCGGGTTTTTCATCATGGAACGTTGGCAGGTGGCGATCTCTCTTTGCGCAAACGGCAAGCCGTATCGCTGTCCGGCAAGGCCCTACAGGTATGGCCCCAAATAGGTATAAGATGTTATGGATCTGGGTAAATTATCATATTTCACTAACCTAAATCTTGCTGCCATGAAAGGGGATGATTTCCCTTATAGACCATGGTTCCAGTGAGGGAGAACAGTGAGGTCGTGATGAAATTTACCCAGATGGATGTTCTACGTCACCCCATAAAAATGGAATGTATCATCCCATAGAACTAATGGCCATAGAGATTTTCCAACCAGCCAACCACTTTTCCAACCGCCTCAAGCGTATACGAGCCTTGTGGGTTTCCCCAAAGAAATGCATCTGATGTTGGGCGTCTTTTTTGTTGCTTATCCAGCAATTCTGAATCCATTTGTGGCATTTAAGAGTATTTAGACCTGTAAGCCATTGTTGAGAATAACTATACACTGCCAGAAAGCAACCCTAAAATAGATCAAACACTAAAGTCCACTTCCAGAAGTGGTTTATCATGTACTGAATTGTTCACCTGTTTGGGGAAATGATGGGTTATGATTATGATGGGTTGGTGGTTGACCTACCCCTCTGAAAAATATGAGTTCGTCAGTTGGGATGATGACATTCCCAATATATCCCAATAAAAAATGTCCCAAACCACCAACCAGTCATCATATTTAGATGTATTTACAGTAGAATATTTATGCAAGTTCTGGGTTCTGGGGTCAAAGAATATGATTTCCTGCGGAAGCTAGAGGTTTTCCATATCGAATCTTTGTTTACTGGAGGGACCTGCAACAATTGTCCGTTTCCACAATATCATCCACCCTTGTACGCTGGTATTCGATTCTACTCCATCACTTCACAACTCATGGATCTTCCTCGCCAGCAGCAATTGCGCCATCCCGGGTGAAAAGCGTTTATGAATCACTAGTGGCAATGTCTTAAAGCCAATAATATATAAATAATCATAAATAACCTACCATTTGGGATGGTTTATACCATCCAATACTTCCAGTAATGGAGATGATCTATTGTCAATCCATTAAATTATCGGGTTTACCACATTACAGGATTTGTACATTTGCGGGAGGGGTCGAAACATGTTGAAACCAACAGATTGACTTTTTGAATACCCTCTGGTAAACAATCCAAAAAATATATATGGAAAATGGCCATAGAAATAGTTGATGTACCCATTAAAAATGATGATTTTCCATAGTTATGTAAACGTTTACCAGAGAGTATCAACTTCACTGTGTTTCACAACACTGGGCTTTGAGTCTGGAACACAAAAGAGCTGATAGTTGGACCGTGTTGGACCCAACAAAAACCTGGGGATTTGGCACGTATGGAACCCAGCAATGTCAACTCTGTGTACCAAAAAACACCAGTTGATACTTAAAACCCTTGGATATAGCGTATTTTTCTGTTTTTGCCGTTCCACCCCCCCCCCAAAAAAAAAACATGACATGAGGTCGAGTCGATTCATCGATTCACATGACAGGTCAACCTCACGGAAATTAGGGGCGCATGGCGTTACGCCATTGAAGCTTGCCATAGCCGCATCTCATTTGATTCACTTGGTGATATAAAAATACATCATCTGGCAAGAACATATTGTGATTATTATGGCTGGTTGGTGGTTGACCAACCCCCTGAAAAATATGAAAGTCAGATTGGATCATCATCCCAGCTATTGGGGAAAATAAAAAATGTTTGAAACCACCAACCAGTTTTGGCCTTTCTCCCTTTGTCATACTATAAATTCCATCCTTATGAAATCTGGTTGCCGGCGTCCGAACAAACATTCGCTGATACACCACTTGAATCACCATGATTGTTGCTCTACATCACCACATGAAAATCATATAAAATCATGCTGACTTCAAGATCAGCCCTTTTTTTGTGGCTAGTTTATATCACATAGTTTAAGCAGATGACATCATATGACCATGTTCATTCTCATCCCAGAGCCTTTCGTCCGCCAAAGCTTTCCTCATCACCTCAGTGAGACATGGTCAAATGCTACTGGAAAGAAACATGAGATGATCCTGGTTGGTGGCTGAGCCTACCATTGTGGTTAATGTATGGTTAATATATGGTTAATATATGGTTATTATATGGTTATTATGTGGTTAATGATGGTTAATAATAATATCTGCTTGGTGGTTGAGCCACCCCTCTGAAAAATGATGGACTTCGTCAGTTGGGATGATGGAATTCCCAACTGCATGGAAATATAAAAGCCATGTTCCAAACCACCAACCAGTGATGTTAATTGTCCCGAACCTTCCAAGTACTTCTGACATAGCTAACCAGAGTGATTTTATCTGATGATGTCCTCATGATTTTGAGTTTGGTTACCTTTCTGACAGGCAACTGGAAGACAATGCTATGTTAATGGTTATTTGCCCAGACTTCCAAACATTATGGCGGTTAACACATCCAAGAATTCTTGCATGGCAGGGAATTATACTGCCCCACGAGCCAAACACCTTCTGCGCATTTGAAGGCTTGACACATACCCAAGACCCTCCTTGATCTATCCCACCATTGATGTTGAAATTCACATGTCATTGAGTGGCAATTATATGTAATTATCCCATGAATCACTTCAGAAGTATCTAAACAAAAGATAATTCATACAATAACACTTAATATTAGTTCCATATAGTAACAAAATGTAACATTCAACAGATAATGAATGCAACAGATTACCTATAAACTAGAATTACTAATGATATAACATTATATATATATATATAGTATTTGCTATATTATACCTATCCATCCTATTGTATGTCCAAAATCCTATCATCGGTGATTCCCCAAAACTCATCCGTTCTCAACGTCATCACGTCATCACGTCCCTAGGGGCTGATGAGCACGTGCATGCCATCCATCAACTCGTACACCTGGCATGCCATCGTTCGGAAATCTCCCCTGTTGTGGCCAGATACCCGGCCTGGTAAACATACAAAAAGCTATTGAACATTGCCCATTTATGGTTGATTTACCTATTAAAAATGGTGATTTTCCATAGTTATGCAAACGTTTACCAGAGGGTAATATTTAGAACATATATCTGGTTGGTGGTTTTAACCATTTGAAAAATATGAAAGTCAATGGGAAGGATTATCCCATATATTATGGACAAATAAAAAATGTTCCAAACCACCAACCAGAGGTAAATACCACCTGTTCTGGCTATTTAGGGAAAAAAACATGGAACGATTTCAATCTTCACCAGTGGACCAACCGGGGCGGTACCCGATTTTGCTTCAACCCATGAGTCGTTGGTCCAACTGGTTCAATGAAACCAGATGTGTTCTTTTCAATGTCTTACCCGGCCTGGTAAACAAACAAAAAGCAATGGAAAATGGTGATTTAATGGTGATTTAATGGTAAATGATGGTGATTTAATGGTGATTACCCTCTGGTTATGTCAAAATAGCCATGGAAAATGGTGATTTATAGATATTTATAGTGGATTTACCCAGCTATAAAATGATGATTTTCGATAGTTATGTAAACGTTTACCAGAGGGTATATCCTGGCACCAAATACAGAAATGCTTACGCCGTTGCTTACATTTTGCTTGCGCACCCACAGGGCTTGCTTACGCGACATATCTTGTCTTATGCGGAGCTTTCTCTGGCTTGCGCGTTTGCTTACGCCACGCCCAAAACATAAACAGAAGGGTTTTGAATGGTTTTGAACGTGACTCCCCCGTGCGGAAATGTAAAATTCAGAACCAGGCGACATGCTCGGAACCTCAAAGTCGCCCAAACAAATCCCAAATGATCCCTTATTCGGAAAAAACAAAAACAAACGCAAAACAAAACAAAAAACATACACTCACAACGTTCCAAACACAGATCCAAAAGCAAAACAAAAAACATCAAAACATGCATATTACCAAAAAAACGTCCAACACATTCCAAAAGATAAAAACATGTCCAATAAGAAATAACAAAACATGTCCAAAACACTTAGAACTCACCAGTATGAACTATGTTGTTGTTTAAAAGTAGACCTATCTGTAATGATGATGACATGTTTTTTTTCGAAACCTCCTTAGGTCAGCCCAGTGAGGCACAGCCGCTGAGCTGGCGACTTGATTCCTCTCACGCTTGGGCCTCGAACGATTTCGGATGAAGCACCCATGAAGCTTTTGGATCAAGGAAATAAACATGATACAGTGGATGGTTGCGAAATCCTGCACCAGTTGATAGGTTTAAAATGATGATTGATTTATCCCAATATTTAACCATGGGCTTTCAAGCATCCAAAATCGCTGATTGATCGGATTTCCATCCACAGTATATATATAATTACATAATATATACATCAGAATCATAACATGAATATCATATGATTATCATCACCGCAACATCTTTAGATCACCATGTTCATTTTTAAGACTCCCAAAAACTGATGTGTTCTACAGCTGAAGTCACAGAGTCAATTCACCCTGGCAACTGATGGATTTCACCGCGAAATATCTGCCATTTGTTCAGCGGTTCATGTGACACTCCATCAACCAACCCTGCACCCCCGCTCTCACTTCTTTAACAGGGTCCTGGCCCTACGGAACCCGTGCAGGATAACATGGCTGGCACCGCCAAGCAAGTATACTATAAATATGTTAAATATGTGGAAAAACACAGGATTCAATTGAAGTCGTATGATGCTGACCTTTGCTGCTTACCCTTTTTGGGGCCCAAGAGTCATGAGTCATGCCCTTGCGCCATGCAGCATTTGGGCGAAGGGTGTGCCGTCACAGGCTGAAGTGAAGCAGCACAATCTACATCTGCCATTACGGCGGAATGGCAGATGTAGATTGTTGGACTGCTGCAAGCCCATTCCGGCACGTTTCAGCGTGGCCACATTGGGCCACAATAACATGAGATCCTGAAAAGGAAAGGATCGGATCGATAAAATGATCATGGATCAAATTACGCCAAAAGAATCGCAGGAGATTGAGGTCCATCTTGGAACCTCGCTCTAGACTTCCCCTGAATCCTCCTGACATGGTGTTTGAACCCACACTGAACCCACCTATCTCATCAAGCTTCAGGCGTGAAAGTCTAGGCTTGGATAAGTCAACTCCGTTCATAATGTGCCAGGGGGGTACAAGAGACTTGCACAAGACTTCAGCTCTGCAACTCTTTTGTATGATCCCAACTGGTGGTGGATTCATGTGGATTCTGTCAATGAAAGAGGACCGTCTTCCAGTGATTTCCAGTGTCTCCCAGTTCTAAGGGCTTCAAATTATTGTAGATTCACGGTTTCGTGGTTTTCTGGTCAGCAACTGTTTTTTTTCCGGTGCCAACAAAAACTGGGATACAACTGCTACCCAACTGGTTGGAGACTCAAATTTGCTGGTCAGCGAATGGTTGGTAGCTAGGTGATTGGCCTGGTGCCGCAATTGGATCACTGGTTGGTGGTTTTAACCATCTTGAAAAATATGCTCGTCAATGAGAATGATTATTCCATATATATTTTTTAATGGAAAATACAATTCATGTTCCAAACCACCAGTGACTATTAACCATCATTAACCATCATTAAACATGATTTTCACCATCAAACCCCATACAACAAACCAATGTTTGAAACCACCAACCAGACCATGAAGGATCACATCAAATCAATACAGACCCTGCGCACGGAACTGACCGCCACATTGAAACCTGGGGCGTCGAAAAAAAATCGGGAGGACGTCTTTCTGAAGGACATGTCTGAACATACAATCTGTGGATATCTAAAAAAGTGGATATTCGTAGAAAATGTTGATCTATGGATATCTATGGTGGATGCATTACTCCAGCAACTTCTGACAAACTTGGAGTACTTTGCAGGCACATCATCTCAGTTCTTGTGGATGATATATGGGTACAACATGGTATAACTCAACAACCCCCAGGGTAAACCGGGTAAACTCTCCCTATTTTTGCAACTTTGAACAACATGTTTCCCTCATCATTGGGTTTAATCTCCAGTTTCGTGGCTGAAAGATGCAACCCATCCCCCATCCAAAACTCGGCCATGGCCACTGATCTCATCCGGGCTCAAGTCTACCACGGACATCTGCTGCCTGGGGGGTCATTGGGCATGTTTTTGCTGGCGGCTGGTTTACCGTACGTGCGTTTTTGTGTTTTTTTTGGCCGATGGGGTGGGGGGGGTTGGGGTGGGGTGGGGTGGG
>Ga0126342_10017424_pt1 | contig 12427 bp, 13 predicted proteins | sample Cyp1metagenome_FD_92528 | JGI IMG/M metagenome (GOLD analysis project Ga0126342, IMG submission 92528) | Coral microbial communities from Lord Howe Island, Old Settlement Bay, Australia - Cyphastrea 1 metagenome | ecosystem: Host-associated > Invertebrates > Cnidaria > Coral ... | reverse complement strand
TGCCTGTATGCGTGTATGTACATCATATATATATATCCATCTATCTATCTATCTATCTATCTCTCTCTCTCTCTCTCTCGCTCTCTCTCTCTCTCTCTGTCCATCACGATCAATACATGTATACATACATATGTATTTAATATATATATATATATGTATGTATTATATATATATATATGTGTGTGTGTGCGTGTTCTACTATTTGCTGAATCTTTCAACCTTTCCCCTCCATATCCCGATATCATTCATTCATGGTATATGGATGTATATGGATGATATGGACAGAACTGGCTGACTATTTGGGTGTTGATCTGCGGAAATCATCACGAAAATCAGCTGGTTCCAGGGGCGCATGGCCACATATAGCCGACGATGATTCCTGCACTACGATGTAGTACAATAGCCCTGCAATGAAGTGATGCATGGCATACACTCACACAATATACATCCACATGTTTCTAGGTATAGACATGTATAGACTATTATAGACGATCTCATATCATGTTTAAGAGCCGTAGGTGAAATAACATCCGGTATAATTCGAATAGATAGAATCTATGATGTGATGTGATGTGATTTGATGCGATATGAAACATATGAAATGACATCAATTAATGTGGGTGGCTATATGCATGAGTATCATGAGTACATTCATATGATATGCACCTAATTATGTGATTACACTATAAAAGTATAAGTATAATTAATTATTAATCATAGAATTATGTATTTATATATTCATTAATGTCAGGCAAATGTCATTGTGCACAAATGAGCAAAGTAATCACAATAATATACTATATATATATAGATTTACCGTGATTTACCAAAAGCCAAAATGCACAGAGATGGACCCATGCTGAAAATAAACACCCAAGCACAATCAGGCATCCATGTTCAATCGGTTGCTACATCCTCTTGTCAAAGGCTTGTGATTTTATCCCACTTACTAGACAAAAGCTATAGTATAAGAGGAATTCAGAGTAAATTAGGGGAGCTAAAACTTGCTGCCACCACCCTTGAGGTTTGCTATCTGCTGCCGTTGATGACAAGGTACTCTTCACATCTTCCACAAGGGATTCGTGCTTGCCCACAACCTTCTCCTTCACTATTTGATTGAAGAAACGGTCAAGATGATGATTCAGCGCATATCATTCAAACCGCGACTTCCCACAGCCCAAAAAACGGTCATTCAACAGCAACTAGTCATTTAATAGTCGCATGGAGACTGTTATGGCACCTCTGGGTCCGGTCTTCTTGGCTCTGGGGTCGCCAAAAAAAACGCCACACATCAAGCCAGCATACAAATGTCAGGATCGTGATAAATACTGCTCCGTGCTTTTAACATGTTTCAACCCCGCAGAAAACCCCTAGTCAGATGGCATCATCGCCGGCAGAGCGGAAAATAAACGTAGATAATTAAGACTGATCGAAAATCACAAAAACATGAGAAAGAATACGGCAAAATAGAAACCCTGATTTTATATGCCCCAAACACCAACCAATAAGCAGTCATGTAAACATGAAACTGATACCACGGCAGGCAACGGCGCCACGGCCCACCTTGGGATCTAAGACGGTTCGCTTGGCCATCATGAACTGACCTATGGCGGGACAAGTTGATGGTTGGACTAGTGATACACCAGTGGTTTCCCTATTTCAATAGAAATATCCAATACGGTTTTTTTTTTTAATATATATATATACTTATACATATTTCACCAATAATCCAAACACATCCAAACACCATTTAGCTAATGGGAGGATTTGGGAATATTTGGGGCCTGTTCAGTTGGTGCATTGAAGCCCTGGGAGAATCGACAATGTGTCCCCAAAACATGAAAAGGTCAAACACCACACCCCCACAGGCACACCACCGGTCACCGCTGCCGAGTTTCTACCACCATTTCAACGCTTCGTCTCTTTGATACAATTTGTCAGCGTAATTTGGGTGAACCATGTAAACAGATGTAAACCTTCATATATATATATACATATAGATTATAATATAACATATTATATACAGATACAGTATATATTATGGATGTCGAGAAGAATAGAATTGGTGTCCAGTCCAGAAAATGATCTACTGTCATGGCGGGTCTTCCACCACCAACAGAACCACCGCACCTTTGCTGATGTCCATGGGACCCAACTCGATCCGCAAGGGAACGCCCTTCATCTCCTGGTGCACATGGATCCGAAAGATGATTAGAATGATCAAACAAATCCATAGAAATCCTATATATAAAAAAAGGAAACTCATCTTTGAAGCCCGATTTTTTGGGTTCCATGTTGCTGCAACATGATAGGATTCGCCAATTTTTAGATGGCTATGTGTAAACACAATCAAAATATATCAAAATAAGTATCAGTGGATATGTGGATATATGTGGACAAGTGTCAGTGGCCCAGCCCATACAAATGGATACATTTTTCGGTGTCAAACGTGGCTCCCTGGGAAATCCCCAGCTACTCGATGGCTGGATGACTTTCCAACCAGCCAGGTGACCGGCGACCGGATGCGATCGATATCCTATGAAAGATCCCATGAAAAATCCCACGACATCCCAAAAAATATCCCCAGGAGCCATCCCCAGCATATCTCTATGGATATTCCCACGAAAAAACATATCCCTATCCCACGAAAAAAACCCATATCATTCTATCCCCTTCTAATTATTCCCTTGCCTTACCCTAACAGCAGGCACCTTTAAAAAAAAAAAAACGGATCGGAGCCAAGTCTCCCATTGGTTGAACTTCCATCCAGGAGACACGGAGTTGTCCTTGGAGTTCACCCATGGCACCTATGATTTATGGTGACTGGGGGATGGTTTACGACATTGTTTTACCCACATTACAAGGTAATTAACTAATATTAACTAATGATATACTTTGATTTTATACTTGATTATACTTGTTGTTACTAATATTAAGTACTTGAATTGTTCGTCTCAAGCACCTCGACACCTATGAGATCCTATGAGCTGCTGGCACAATGCTATTGCTGCCCCAAGTAGCCATGTTTTCCCATATTTTTTCCCAACACATTTGGGCCACCAAGGATGCGGCATCGTCCAGAAGAACGCGGATTCCGGCGTCAGACAACTTCTTCTCGTAATCCTTCGACACCTGTTCCAAGGTTCTCGCCAGAAATGGGCAGGAAAATCATCTCCCGGAAAATCATCTAAATGGTGCACTGGTTGGAAAATCCCTGTGAATTTACCCTTGATGTTCCCCGTTTGCTCATGGAATTACCAAAGGATGATTGACCTGGGATCATGGAATTTGACCAAGAAACACTACCACGGTGGCCCCAGTCCAATGTAATGAAAAGTATATTAACCTCCTTCGTATAGTCCCATGGAAACTGTCCATGGATTTTGGATGGATTTCCAATTGGTTTCCCATTAATGATCTAGATGTAATATATTTTTTTATGGGGCTGCGATTACATCCGATCACAACCAAAAAGCCATACGATTCGTAGAGGATTCGTAGATCAACCATGGAAATCGAATGGAAAACTCATGGGAAACTGATAGATTTATGGGTAGATTCCATGGAAATCATGGAAAACTCATGGGAAAATCATGGGAAATTGCCACGCCTGGGCCAAAGTCGTCTTCTCCTCCTCTGTGCTGGTGGCTTTGATGCCCACCGGCACCATGACTACCTGTGCCAAAAGGGAAATTGGAGGCCCTCTCGCCTATCCTATCATATCATTATATATATATGTATAATATTATATATATATATACGTAGGTTAGATATAGATGATTAATAGATGATTATATATATATTGATAATATATATATAATTATATATATATAATGATAACACCTAAATGTTAGTAAAGTTTAAAGCAATTGTATTGCCAAGTTCACCAATGGCCAATGGGTGGTATGTGCAAGGCCTGGATGCCAGCAGCATTGGGCGGTAAGACCAAGCCCTTGTCGTCGCCGTGCACCATGACCTAAAGGAGAGGTCTGGCCGCCGGCCAAGTGAAAATCCAAGCCGGGGAGATTGAGTATAGGAAAATATGCTGAAAATATGGTGAAAATAGGGAAAAAGTGGACACACAGTGACAAATACTGGGAAAACATAAAAATGAGAGTGAGTTTATTTTTTTTTATGTTTTCCCAAAAAAAAAATCTTGGGCTACCCCATTTTCAGATTCATATAGAACAAGACCTTTTCATGGCTTCAGCCCTTGCTTCAGGGTAAAATGATGTGAAACTCTATGACTAGAGTGGCAGCGATCGAAGGGGCCCCCGATATTTAAGAATCAGCAATCAACTGCAGGGATTGAGATCAATTCTGAGTATACAGTATAAATTATAAATCAATACTAAGTTACTAGCCATTTCTTTGTGGAAATGAAACAAAAATAAACTTCAGTTACAGTATGGGTTTTCATATCCGAATCTCAAGTTTTTTATCAGCCTATCAGTGAGTTTTTCCAGGCATCCGACCATAACGCCAATGGTTCTCTGGGTGAGGCCCCAGGAGTTCTGGTAGGCGTATTCGATCTTCTGTCCCGTAGGATCCTTGGGATCCTCCGAACTTCCGAGCCGTGAAACGAGCCGTGGGATCTCTGGATCTCTGGGCCCAATTTGTTAAACAATGGTGACTAGTATCATATCTTAAGGATGTTGAACACACATATGATAATTGCACCTAATGTCACCTATATAATTTATATATATATAATGGTATCTTACCCTTTCAATATCTAATGGTTCCTAAGATATTGACTCAAGAACTAATAATTCGTAGTGACGTTGACGCAACAACCTACCGGAATCGATACTAGGAATGGATAGTAATGGTAGGACATTCACCTGTAAGAATCACTGAGACCAAACTATGCTGCAGCTGTGTCCAAGGCGGCATTCTATGTGGTGGCAAGCGGGTCCTGGAAGCTGATTTCGAACATCTTTGAGAAGTTTTGGCCTTGGCGCCCCGGGAAAAAGGCATGAAAAAATGTTGGATAGATATGGACAGGACCTGACCTGAACCACATCTGTCCACATATCTGATGCACGGTTTATGCATCTTTGAGAGTTCCAGATGCTTGGAACACGCCCATGGCCGCCCATGGCCTGTACGTCTCTGAGCATCCAACCCAAATGATGCGAGGTTGCCTTAGATGTGGCAGGTCTTAGGGACCTGTTCAAAGGTAGTGGTATAGAATGGTGTGTTTATATAATGGTATTCCTGGCACGATATGTGTATATATATATATCTATATTTATACATATATATATATATATATACATATATATATATACATATATATATATATACATATATATATACTAATATATATATACATATATATATATATATGTGTGTGTGTGTGCGTGTAGGTATACCTCAAGAATCCTACCGCAGAATGGATTAAATTTCGCAATTTTCAATGGACAAAATGATCAACCACTGGGTCACAAGCCCATTGAATGGAACACACCCTTGGGGGTGATTCGCATTGGAAGTTGGAAAATGACTCACACCAGCCTCAAGAGTCACAATCGAACTCTTGGTGGGTTTGTTTCTCCACACTTTTTTCAAACAAATCCTTCACATCGATTTCCATCTCTATCTTCCACTACCCTCTGGTAAACTAACATAACTATGGAAAATCACCATGTTCAATGGGTAAATCCAGTATAAATGAGCATTTTCAATAGCTATGTAACAAATTACCAGAGGGTATCTTCCTATCTTCCATGCATTCCATCTCCATTTCCCATGGAACAAACCACTGGCCATCCCCTGGCTCCGAAAAAATCGCCAAGTCGCTCCCTGGATGGCCCGGCCCGTGGCGGGGATAAAGGCCTGCAACATTGTCTTGAAAGTTGGACACATACGCCATCGAATCCAATAAAAGGCGTTATTGTGCTATTTTATGTATATTTATATATTAACACACACACATATATATATATATATATATATGTTATATAATATTAAATATATATTCATAATATATTATAGTAGCAACCTAAAGTCCGTTTTTTTTGAAATCGCCCAGGTATACCATGGATAAGCTGGATTCACCTACCTTTACCCAGAACCCATCAAGCTTTGCAGCCTCCACTGTGGTGGTGTAGTCGGCACCCGGGAAGGTCTCCGCCTACGATGTGCACGTCTTGCAGCAGTGGAGGAGGATGTAGTTGTGGTGCAGAAACATCTATGAATGATAATGATTAATTAATTGGAATCATACTTGTTATTACTATGTTTTTTGTTAAATCAATCTTCTCATACTCCGAACAACAATAGTAAGCCACCCAAGTATCTACAAGTGATATATTGCCAATACAATCTGCCAGTACCATTGATAAAGCTCCCAGGTGACATTTCCATAGATTCGACACTGCACCGGCATGGCTGGTCGAAGCTGGAAGCTTGGGATTGCCGTTTTGTTCTGGAAAAAATGGGCCTCCTTCTTGCTGCTGGTACCAGAAAAATATCTGAGAAAGAACAAGAGATCAAGGGACGTCAGGGAGCCAGCAAAGTTTGGCAGCATATCATCGGCAGGAAGTTCTTGCCTGGTTCAATGTGCCGATGGTTTATTATCATATGTTCCATATACATTCACTACCCTCCAGTAAATTAACATAGACCCTGCCAGATAGGGCTTGGAAGATTAGTTTCCATATGTTTCCATTAAACAATATTAAACATGGGCTATTTTCAGGGTCTATGTTTATTTACCAGAGGCTACATGTTCTATCATTTTGAGTGGACACTGCTTAGGTGCCCTTGACCCTCGCTGCCCCGGTCGTCCTTCGTCTTGGTTCCTCGCACCACCGGGACGGCCAGCAACTCCTGGGAAGCGACGAACGTAGTATGATGTATGGAGGTTTTCCTAAAATAGGGTACCCTCTGGTAATTTAACATAGCTATTGAAAATGACCATTTATAGTGGATTTTCCCATTAAAAATGGTGATTTTCCATAGTTATGTTAGTTTACCAGAGGGTACCCCAAATGGATGATTTGCAATGGAAAATCCTACTCAAATGATCTAAAATGGATGATTTGGGGGTACCCGTATTTTAGGAAACCTCCATATTGGCATTGGGCATGGTCACATAAACTAAGTGACCATCAGGATTTTGACTTATGTGGAATGAGTATTTGTAAGTATCTGTAGTAACTCTATGCAGCTTCCAGCAACTTTCATTACCGCCAACTGTGGCCTGTCGGCCAAGTAGAAAGACAACATCAGCATACTGGGATATTCCAATAAAATCCATGCATTGCAGCAAACCGTTGCAGCGATATGACATGAATCACAGCCAACAACCAATCCACAGATAGCAATCTCGCTGAAGCCAACCATGAAAATGTCTTTCTATATCATCTTATCTAGAATGATGCATGCTATTTTACTTCGATTAAACACCTCATTTAATTGATCACTTTTCCACTGATGTATCACTGATGTCATATCCATTTCTCCCAACAGCAGCAATGGGGAAAAATGTTTGGTGCACCTCATAGACCCGGGCGTACAACTCCAGGATGGCCAAGACTTCTGCTTCTGCAGGGGCCTGACTTAGGGTGGCTGTGTCTGGAAATGGGGGATTTACCACAGCATACCGCGGTAGACCAAAAAAATGAAAAAATAAAATACTACATATTATTGCTACTATAAATGCGACTATTTCATTAGGGAAAATGATGATAAACCAGAGGACTCACGGGTACCCAATTCTCAGATCCCAAGCAGATCACCAGGAAGACATGAAGAGGCAAAAGAACGGGAAAGAGTTGCCCACGTAGTACGAGAAACAACACGACTCCACATAGAACATTTTTAGAACGAAACAAAGGAAAACATATCATAAAATGATAAGCGAACGAATCCATAAACCCCTTCCTTGGATCTTTCATGATCTTTCCCCTAACCCTCAACCATCATCCGGTCATATCGGTCATCCATAGCTCCCCTAACGTCGCCTTCTCCGCGAACGCCGTGTGACCCTCCTGCCATAGGAACTCTCGGGTCCGCAGGAAAGGTGTGGTCTGCTTCACTTCCCATCGCACCACCGAGCACCACCTGGGGAAATCCAGGTAATCTTTGCATGTCAATGGGGTGTCGGGATCATCATCATATATCATCATCATCTCCAAGGGGCAAATTTGGTTTGAAAAAAAATCCAGTTAGAATATGTTGCAACCAGCCAGACTAGAGCTGGCCGAACTGGGCAACCAAGGCAGCCAACCAGATCACGGCAAGCGCCCCCCTATCTGCATCATGAATGTTTGCTAAATCCTTGGCTCAAAATCAGGCTCTTGTTCCTCCCAATTGTTTGCCCAACAGGGCCCATCCCCATCCAAATCCCCATCCATATCCCCATCCACCCCACCAGCTTCATGGCACAAGCTGGTGCCCCATAGTTGGCCAAGTGGCTTTATAAGTCCAATATCTAGTGTTTATATGTGTTTACGGGGCTTATCTATAATTTTCATGGGGATTATAAACCAACAAACTCAACAAACTGGGGGGCCCCCCCCACCTTGCTTCATGGCACCTGGCACCAAGTGGCTGGTTGAGTTTGATCGGCAAATCTCGATGCGACTGCACCCAATCGGAGTAGGCCGCATACATCGCCGTTTCGCTGGTCGGCCTGGCGGTTCCCAGCTCGCCATTGAGGCGATACGGTACATGGAGTGCCTTGGTATGGGCATATGTTTCATCCTCATTATAAACGATGTATATATGCATGTTATGTATAAAACTCAACAAAACAAAACAAAACATAACATAACTAACATAATATTATAATATTATAATATTATAATATATATATATATATTGTTAGTATGGGCATAAAATCCATCAGCAGTCCCTTGGGCTTCACGGCCTGATGGCAACTGGCTCGTCAATGTCCTGTGGGATTCAACAACGATCCCAGCTTTGCAACGGTTTGTGGCAAGTGAATCCACCAACATAGCTATGGAAAATCACCATTTTCCTTGGGAAAATCCACGATAAATATCTATAAATCACCATTTTCATCCATTTTCAATAGCTATGTAACAAATTACCAGAGGGTACATATGTGTGTGTGTGTGATTGTGATTGTCTGCATGTAGATCATATAGATTCTGAAATAGAACCATTGAACATATTTGAACATGTGTGTGTGTGTTTTCATGTGAAGATATTTGAACCATTGAACCAGACCTCAAGTGACCATGGGTGACCGGGTTCCTCATTGCCAAACTTGGTGACCATGGCAAGCTCAGGGGCGAAGTCTTCCAAGTGGTCGCTCTCTTTCTCCATGTAGCACTTCGGAATGAACCTGCCACGGCCCCACGGTGTGTGGTGCGACCGTGGGAGCTACGGAAGTTGGATGGCAAGAAGCCCTGATGCGTTCTTTCGACTCCGGTTCAACAGTCCCTCTGGATGCTTCCTGTAGTCATATGTCTAACTGCACCATAACATGTTGGATGTGTTTGGGAGGAGCCTCAGCTTCCCAGCTTCCCAGCTGTCCCTTGCGTCCCTTGCGTATCTGAGCCCTCTGCATTGGGAAGTAGCAGTTCTCAACCTGGGCATCGGCGTCTCATCCCCTAATTCATCTCCACATCTCAAAGTCATGCCAAACAGTTATGTGAGTTATGTGTGTTGCTTTATGGACCCAGCTAGTTTGTTACACTATCTACAATAACCATCAATAAATCTAGCTAATCTACTGAACTAACCAACTTAGACATTATAAATCAACCATATAGAAGTTCATATCAATCCCATTTAATCCCTACGTTGGTTTGGTTACCAAATGTTACCAAGGGACTCCGATCTCCTTGATGTTCTTGTCCAGCCATCCCTGTCAGGCCCAGTGCTGGGTATTGATATGTCGTCCAGATGCACACTTGTGTAATAAATATGCCAATACTATTTCATTACATAATAACATAACATCTTTTAAAATATTATATTGTATATATATATATAATATGATCAAAGTGATGGTGGTTGCAATATGATACTGATTTTGTTATAATGAAGAGTGTTACTTACATGCACACCCCAGCAAGCTGGAAACCTGCTTGGCACCTGGATCTGTTCCCAAAGCTTGTAGGCCCAAGGGCGCAGAATGAAGCAACCTTTCACCTCAGCCAACGTGTGCAATGTAGGCCAGGGGCTGGTGGTTTGCAACGGAACCATGGCGACGGCTTCACTCATCAAACTGGGCTGGTGGATGCTGGTGGTTTGCCATTGTGGGAATACCTCATAGTGAAAATCAACTTTATTTCTAAGGAAATCTAAGGAAATCTTGGGAAAATCAATATTTCTAAGGAATTCTAAGGAAATCTTGGGATTGCAAACCACCAGCCCAAATCGCCGCCATAACCATTGGTTGACAAATTGGACCTTCTGGGAAAAACATGCTTGCACATATGCTTGCACATGGAACTCATGCTCATGAACAGAAACAACTTAGCGACTGGAGCATTTGTTAGTCAACGCACTCAAGAGATCTCGAAAAACGGTTGGTAGATCCCTGGTTCTTCACAGGTTTCACTTTCAGGCTGTGACTGGATATTTCTCAATCAGTTGGCCTTTGCCAATGACCTGGCGACGAGACACCGGAGTGTGACCATCCAGCGAGCCAAATACAGAAGTGATTGGAAAGAGGCAAAAGCCTGGTTTCTGATTGGTTCTGAATCGGCAGGATTAATTTTGTTGGTTCTCTGAAATCATCCTAGCAATCCCCAGTATGTAGCATGACATAGCATGACACACAAACCAGCACCTGTTTCATGAGATTTTCGCAATGACTGAGAGGCAACAAACCTCGGCATACCACTCCGGCACGTTGTCCGCTTTCTTGTTGACCAAACCTCCTCCTTTTGCCTCGGGAGTGAATGGTTCTGGGCCAACTTTAAGCCATGTAAAACCATTGTATCTATGGGCTATGCTATGTATATACTGGCTAGTGACTTACTGATTCATGGTTGCACACGGCCTCAGAAATATCAGAGATATTGGTTAGCATTGGTTACAGAAACGATTCGAAATACATATTCAAACCACCACGAAACAAGGTATGATGCCACACACGGGTCTATTCCGCAACGGATGACATTGCTAACTTTGTTCGGCATCGCACAATTATGGGCCCCATCAATCCCCTTACACAGCTTGAATTCACCTTCCTGAAGGGTCGCAAATTACTCACTCACAAGTCAGTTCATCTCAATTCAATCGGAATTAGCTTGAGATGAAGCACTCCGCGAGCAGAAGTGATATTTGGCGGTCCGTTTCAATGGCCATACCAGTTTAATCCCCGGTTTGCCAGCTATAACCAAACTATGGGCAAAACATTGGTTTGACTCAAAAGAGTGCACCCCAAGATTTGATGTTTGCAGACCTGATGTGTTCCATTTCGGGGCAATGTGATGACATCCCCCATTTGCAGACAACAACCCAGACCAGTCCCAGACCTACATTGTATGTCAAACCCAAACATGCCATGCATCCATCACCCCTGCCCAGTCCTGTTGTTTGGTCTTTTCAACCTCGGCGGAGTGTTGTACACCCCATCACAGAATATATCCTATCCCCGACAATTTGGCGGTAAAAAAAAACTAAAAACCTCCATGACGGAATGACTGTCAAAGTGCGTTAGAAGTTATTTCCGGCACACTTTTCCCATCTTTTCCCATGGCTCACTGCTCCCTGGGCTTCAGGCTGTTCCTTCAGCCTCTGGCTTTGGAGCCTTCTCTTTCTTAGCTTTGCCTTTGGCCTCAGTCCAGATGTCCATCCTGGTCCCACGCCGTTCAATACCTCTGACGTTAGCCACGCGCGAGTTGTCTCGGCTGCCAGTGTATGTGTTGCAAAGAAAATGAGAAACCGTCGGCTACAAGTGCTACTGCCCATCGTGCCCAACCTATCCCAGTGTTGCTCAAATGTGACAATTGATATCTCTGTTTCTGTGCTGTTCTCGGTGGATGTAAATCCGGATAGACATACGAGTATATTGAATACACAAATGGATCAATGGATAGTCTCTCCATTCCGAATGCGACTGGCATACAAAACCATCGCTGGATTACCCATCCTTGGTTTTTGCTTGGGGCTGCGTCCCAGCAAGTAGGAACTATATAACCAACATGTCTACGGTTGTATGCACACATCCCTTTCATAACCTTTCATATGTATATTATCAAATAGTGGGATGTTTCTTGATATATTATTGATCCTATTTTGGCTGATGCTTATCCCATGTCTTGGATGTGCCTCTGCTTTGCTTTCCGCCTTTGGCGACCCTGCAGGCTTCGTGTGGTCACAGGGATGGGAGTGGAACAAAGACCTAAAGGGCTGACGTCAAGGGAGTTAAACGGTAAACCATGGTAAACCATGGTAAACCCAATAATAAACCTGTATTGGGGATGGTTTGTGG